>Ga0116227_10001018_pt1 | contig 60073 bp, 43 predicted proteins | sample S1TSphgellanicum_FD_89693 | JGI IMG/M metagenome (GOLD analysis project Ga0116227, IMG submission 89693) | Host-associated microbial communities from peat moss isolated from Minnesota, USA - S1T2_Fb - Sphagnum magellanicum MG | ecosystem: Host-associated > Plants > Peat moss > Unclassified... | reverse complement strand
TAGGGTCATTGCAGAAAGGGCTGCTCTATTCAGGAGGGTTATGCCCATGGCCATGGAAAACTTGTCCATTGCACAACATCGAGACACCTTACGGTATGCACACACACAAGGTGGCAATTACAAACCTAAGGTGAGATAATTTGATGTTGGTGATTTTGTGTATCTTCAGCGACAACCCAATGATACTTTAGACACTTCTTTCGGTCGCACTATCTTGAGGATTAAGGCAATTAGGCCTTCAGGTGTGTTGGAGTTACAAGGAGCTGACGGACGCACAATTCGTGATCATTCCAAAAATTGTGCGCCTTGCCACTTGCCGAACTTGGATCCTACCATCATCACATCGACTTGGATTCCTCCACTTGATTATCCATGTCAAATATGTCAGAGGACGGATGATGTTGATCAGATGCTGCTTTGTGACAATTGTAATGGTGGATATCATCTCTTTTGCCTCAAGCCAAAGCTCACTCAAGTTCTCGTCGGCAATTGGTACTGTTTATCATGTTCTCCTATAGCACCTTGATTCCTACTCAGACCATGCCATGCTTTTCTCAGCTCAGGTTTGGGGGGGGATACATGAGAATTTCATCTCAGCCTCACTTGTGCATTGTATATATATGTGTGCGCATGCATCTCTTTTTAGTTGATTAGTTTATACATTTGATTGGTTTTAATCTTTTTGTTTAGTAAAATTTACTACGTATTTACATCCTTACGACACCGTACGTCACGACACTACATGTCATGACAACTGTCATGCACGTACATGGCCTCATACATGATGGCCAGTTACGGGCATGCCCATGTGCGATTTTAGGGTTGATGTACGGTCTTAGGCGACTGTACGTTATTAGGTACTTAGGGTTTCAGTGTTGGCACGGTATAAAAAACCTAACCTTTTCTTTCTCCTTTTAGTTTTTTAAAAATTCCTTTGTCAGGAGTTTTTCCTCCATCATAAGCTAGGATTTCTAGATGCTCACGGCAGCCATTGCACGGCCACCGTTTACATACACCTCATTTCTTTCTTGCTTTGCATTTCAATACATGAGAATTTCATCTCAGCCTCACTTGTGCATTGTATATATATGTGTGCGCATGCATCTCGTTTTAGTTGATTAGTTTATACATTTGATTGGCTTTAATCTTTTTATTTAGTAGAATTTACTACGTATTTACATCCTTATGACACCGTACGTCACGACACTACACGTCACAACATTGTTGTGCAGGAAATGGACAAGATTTTGACCACAAACACAAATCCTGATAATCCTTGCCTGTCTGAGTAAAATGCTGCTATTACATAATGGAAGCTAGCCATGAAGATGATCTATTCAGTCTTGTCAATTGCACCATATCTTACCTCCTAGCTGCTACAAACTTGTTATGGGCTTCAACTCCTGTTTGTTGCTTGATATGTGGCCAAAATGTTGTGATTGAGATTCTGTGATGTTATTGCTTGGGATGCAATGATTTTTGGGGTATGTGAAATTTGAGGGAGGGCAGAAGGTGTTGCAATATTTAGACTATGGGAATCACATCATTTTCCTGGTAGCATGTATGTGCTCATGACACATAAGGTGTGTTAGAAATACTATTTGTTTCTAATTCCCAATGTTGATGAATGTGTTAAACATTCATCAAAAGGATAAATAACATTCACATCCTTATAGTAGTTAGGTTAGGTTGAATAGTGGTGGATAGGGTTTGGAAGTGGAAGCTACTTAAGGTTTGGTGGCAACTAAGGTTAATGTTTGGTGGCGGCTACATTAGGGTTAAGTGGTGGTTACTTTAAGGTTAGGAAATAATATATATTGGAGGGATTTTGAATTGTCTTTCATTTTCTCCTTTCATGGTTTTAAGTGCACATAAAACCTTCAAGCCTTGTTAATAATTGCAAACCATAGTTTTATGATTATAACATTTGAAACATACAACCTTTGTGATTTTTTGTTAGTTAATACGATTGTTCCATTTCATGAACCTTGAATGTTTCATTTCTTGTTTGTTCTCAAATTGTTTCTAATAAGATGTACAAATGTAAGTAGAATCATGTGATACATCAAAAGACTGTGAGGCATGAGACATGGTGAACACCATAATTATTGCAAGGAACTCATTGATGTGTGTAATGTTTCACTTTGATTCTTCTTTCAGGTAGCACAAATTGTTTTATGACTTGTAACATGGATATACCATTGCCCTTCTCTTCATAGCCAAAGTATTCAAATTGGTGCACAAAACACCAAACCTTTTCGGTTTCCCAATCCCCCCCCCCCCCAACCCAAGAAAAAAAAATGTTCATTTTAATTTTTAAATTAAATTAAAAGATTTAAAAACCATGATGTGACCCAAACTAATTGAACTCGGGGAGTACCAAACCACTTTTTTTTTTCCCACAAAAGAAAAAACACCCATTTTAAAATTTAAATAATTAAATAAATTAAAATTAAATTAAAATTGTAAAACCATGGCGTGACCAAACTAACTCAAATGGGGGCACCGAATTACCTCTTTCTTTGGTTTCCCTAAAAGAAATGCAAAAGAAAAAGAAAAGGAAAGAAAAGAAACGTTCCGTGACCAACTGCGCAACGTTACTGCGATTGCACCATAACTAACTGCGCCTGCACAAACGGTGCGTCGTTCGTGGGTAGCGTCGAGGTGGTCTTCCTCTCTTCGTGGTTCGAGAGAGGGACGCGATTTCCGTCAGAAATCCCCACTCGTCTTGTGTGAGCGGGGGAGCATAGCAATGGATGATGCAGAGTGTTAAGACTGGCGCCAGATTGATGTCGACAAAGATGGTGACGCTCTGGGGCGGGCTGCTGTTGTCTGTGGCGATCCGTTTCCTTCTCTCTGCCATGGGATCAGCCTCCTTACTCGGCCGCCGACTGGAAGTCGTCTCCCCGGTCACCAGTCTCACTCGATGTATGTTTTCCCCTCACCATTTTCTTTTGTTTCGTGTTTTGCACTCATCCATTTTTATGTTTTTTCCTCGACATAAGTTGCCATTGTGTTCCCTTAGTGTTCCTGTCGTTATCGCATACAGAACAAAATGTGGGTTACAGACAGAATTAGGGTTTCAGATTTAGGGCACAATTTTGGCACATCTTCTGAGGTTAGGAACTCCTTGAGTTTTGCCCTCAAGCTGCTGAGAAGGTCTCAATTGTGCAAGAGCTTTAAATGCAATAAAGTTATCTGCATGATTTCAGTATCACTTGGAGGTACTTAAATTGAAAGATAGAGTCATTTTGAAAGACTATGCTGCTTGTGAGTTTTGCAGTGGCAGAGGGACAATGGCTCAAGCAGCTTGGTTTGTCACCATATGCAGGTGTGGCTAATCTCCCTCCTGTTTTAATATTCTCAAAAGATGCCAATGCTGCAAAATACCTTATTTGTGCTCAAATTTAGGTATGTCAGGGAGCATTTATGCAAGCATATAGGTGACAATTCTTTCGTTTTGGTAGCTTGTTAATGTTTGAATGCAATTCTCAGTTATGATAATTCAGGTACTCTATGTAGCATACATAAGATATACTCAAGTCTTACATGCCATGCCATTGCAGGATCAGTATATCATGGTTCACCATTGTTGCTATCACTTCTTGGTCCTTTTATTGACAACAGGTAGAGTGATCTTACACAAGGGTTGGACTATAGATGCTAGTTTCTATGGCAGGCTTTTGTCTATTTTGGTGATATGTCAATTGCCATATTGAGCCTTCAAGGGCACTAGATGCAATGCAGTGGCCAGCCAAGAATTTGCTGAATGCAGTTTGTTTTGGATGGTAAATGCTTTCCTCATCCACAAGGATTGCACAGTGAAATAGGTCAACTCACTGGTTTCAGAAAAATGCTGTATGAGTTTTTGGTATATTTTGTGCTGATCATAAAAGCATGGGTTTGTTGGCCACCATGAAACCATGTAATATTGTCATGGTCACCTCACAGAACAAGCCTTAATTGAATGTCCAAGCTAACATCTGTTGAGTACACTGCCTATATTCTGATTTGGCTCCTCAAAGCTGTTACCAGGGAAACAATGTATTGTTCATAACTGCTATGCAGGCCTCTCTGTGCCTTCAGCTTAGATGCTTACTTTTACAGGGACAAGCTAAAATGACATAAGGCTTACCTTCAAAAGCACGTTGCAGCTTGAATGAGGAAACTATTGACTTTTTTATTAGCTGTGTCTCTTTAATGCTAGTCAACGGCAGGGCTGAGTCTTCCGATTGCTTCTGGAAATGTGACAGAAACTCAGAATGCAGATTTTGTGTAATGGTTTGCCCAAAGGTTTGGGCAAACTTATGATATACTTATCTACATCCACTGTTTAGAGATCATGAAGTCAGTGTGTAGTCATAGCAGCTCATCACTGCTATTTGTGATGAAGGTGATGGTCTGACACTTTGTGAGCTGCACTCTAAACTCTCAGAAGGTTATGACTGCACTCATTGTTATGTTACTGTCATGCTGTAGTTGTGGAGATTTCTTTGCCATTTCATGGATATGTTCTCAACAGCTAGTTTGTTTACTAGGTTCTGTTTGGCAGAAGAGACTTGCTGCTTATCATTGAATCTGAAAGAAGTGATCTGTGCAGTTTTTGGGTTTTCGTAGCAGCAGATCTTATTGGAGCTTTATTATTGCGGTCAATGGGTGAATCATTAGAATCAGCTCACATCCAGCACCTGTCATTACTGGGTCTGACATCAGAACAAATTCCAACTTCTGATGACAAGGCCAAAAGTCAAGGTGAGATGGGACCAATGGAACAAAACTTGGAAACTGGGAGAGAGTGGAAGGGAGATGTTAAAAATTGAAACCTATGTCTGCATGCATGTTATCAGTTTTTCTGTAGAATTACGTTTTCACTGTACTCAATGTGCAGTCATACCTCCAGGTACTTGGAAGTAGTTCATGCAGATAGTGGAATTTCATTGATGATATTTGGGAAAAATCATGAGCATGATGTCATGTTACCTATATGGTATGTTTCTTCTCAGATGTGCACAGTCAAGCCAGGAGAAGAGATTTGTGCTTTGGTATATATTTATGATCGCCTGTCACAATGCCTGTGGTTGGAACTTCCCAACTATTAGCATGCTCCATTTGACTTTATCTGGACCCTGATTTCAAATCTCATATGTCCTCCTTGAACAACAATGAGTTGTAATCTTAAATGCGTGCTGTTGATGCAACAGTGCACAGTAATGTTAGGAATTGTTACCAATGATGCTTTTTGATCTTCTAACTTAAGCTTTTCTCTCTCAGGTTCAGGAAGATGGGGAACTGGGAATACAGCTGCTTTGTTTTATCTGTTGAATCCCTTCACAATTGCAGTGTGTATAGGTGGCTCAACCTCCCCAATTGAGAATATGCTGACTATTTTGGCCCTCTATGGGGCTATAGCAGGTTAGCTTCATGGTTCTCACTCATGTTGCTATTCAATATGCCCAGCCATATACATCCTGTAGTGTTGGTTGTAGTCATGTCTTCTTTATCACCAAGCACCAACTCTTCAGTTCTCAGCTCTCTTGTTTCAAAGGAGTTGTTTCCTTTCAAGTACCATGCTCTTATAAGCAGCAGATTCCAATTTGCCATCATCTGTTTGAAGCCCAGTGGGTTATGTAGACCATGAGCTCATAGCAGGTTGTGTTCTAACATGGGTAGGCATCAGGGATTGTACCTTTAGCAGGGTTTGGATGGGCGATGGCGACACATGTGGGCATGTACCCAGCAATTCTTTTTATACCTGTAAGTATGGACACATTGTCCCACTCTTCCATATCTTACAGTGTTTATTGCCTCCAAGGTCCAGTTCAAATGCTCAACCACTGAGGCATGTTGCATTCTGCTTCTGAACTTTCTTGGGTAGGTTCATTCTTGTCAGCACTGAAAGTCTTGACATGTCAAGACTTTTAGTTCTAATTCATCCTCTTTCAATGTCTGGCATGTCAGGTTTAAGCTCTCTCAATTCTAGTCAGGTTGACTTAAATTGTAAGTATGGAGAAGTTCTCAATACGTGTGAAGATATTCTCTGTTTTTATTTCCTTCTTTTTCTTTGTCATGGTCATTTTCTCTGCTTTCTCTTTTGAGTTTTAGGACTATAATTTGACCTTTGCATGAGATCATCTCAGTGCTTTTTTCTGGGTTTCTGTCATTTGGATCTAGGGATCAATGAGGATATTGTGGAATAGTGATGGAAGCAGGTGGCACATACTACATTGAATAATATGTGCATTGAGGGTTCACTATCATCTCTTGTCATTTGGATTTGGGGCTTTTGAGGATATTGTGGAAAATCAGCGATGGAAACAGATGTAGTGTACTACACTGAATGATAGTGTGAATACTAGTGTTTGTTGAGTGTTTGCTATCGTATTTCAATCTCCATGCACCGGCTAGTATCAAAGCCTTGTCTAGTGTTAAACCTATGTAGTGTACACCACATAGTTGGCACCACACAGTTGTGCAAAAATGTGTTCCTGCATATTCTAAAGATAGTCCTTGGTCTGTGGTGCCATGTTTTCAGATTGCTTGCTTATTGGCAAATGGGCCAGATGGACCACCAAGTAAACTGTATAGGTCTCCTAAGCTTGTTCAAGGAGTTCATGACAGAGATGAAAAGTGTTCATCAGAAATTGGGAATTTTCAGCAGCAGCCAGCAATGCATGTGATAAAATCATCCAATACAAATGTGACATTGTCTTCTGGAGCAAAGTGGCTAGTGGTTCTAAAGCTGATCATGTGGTCAGCTATCTCATGGTTGTGCATTCTAGGACTCTGCAATTTTTCATTGCACGAGCATGCAAGCCTACATGACATGTGGTCAGAGTGAGTGTCATACCAAGCATTCTTAATAAATATGAGCTGTGGGCATAGGCATGACTGTTACTGGCAAAGCTACTAATGTTGCTCAAGAAGTTATGTCAGTGAATATTTTCAGGTGTTTGTGACTTAGCTAGAGATGGACCAGATGAAAAAGGAGCTGTATATGAAAAGAGATGGCCTTCTTGATAACTACTGAATGTTGCTGGTTTAAATGCAGGACTTACAGGTTCATTCTTACAGTTGAGGACCTTTCTCCCAATCTAGGTGTCTTCTGGTTAGTATGCCCTACTCCTTTTCTTCAGACATGCAAGCACATCATGTGTATTTTAGGCCGTGTGTATGTTAATAGAAAGTTCAAAGGAATTGTACTATACACATGTCCAATTTCATGTGCAGTGGGTGGATGAGCACAAAATTTGAACAGATGGGTGGTGAGTTAGTGGTGTAGGTACTTCTTTACCGAAGTCTTCGACTTTTTCCGACCATTTTTCATTATGGTCTTTCATTCAAACATTGTGTTCATGGTCATGCCCTTGACAATTCGTCTCCATCATCGACCTGTCTTTCTTGCATTCGCCCTCACTGCAATCTCCTCCATGCTGAAGTCTTATCCATCAGTAAGTGGTCAAGTTCTTACTTTCTGAGGAACATTTATTGAAAGCTTATGCCAGTCAAGGTGCATATAATTTTAGAGCTTGCTGTGAGACTTGCAGTGTTCAAGAATTATGTGAAGTCAAAGCAACTAATGTCTAAAACCAACAGTATCTGTGTAGAATAGTCAATTGATGTCCTCTGTAGTCTTGCCTGAGCCAGGGTCCAGCTTGTGATATGCAACAAGATATATTCAGATGTTTAAAAAATTATCTCTACTGTATAGCATACTGATCTCAACGTAGTGTGGGTACTGGAGTGTACTGGAATTATCAAAATGACTACCTGTTGTGCCAAAGCACTTAATGGGATGGGTTCAAGTTTGTTTACAAGAAAAATCATATTCTTGGTGCCAATCCAAGTGAAATTTGTTGCAGGTTGGGGATGCGGCCTTATATCTGGGACTGATGTGTTTGTGCATACATCAGCTCTCTGGTATGTAATATGAATCTATTCAGCCACATCAGGATGCATATCACTCTCTCATGTGCTACGATGACCTACTTTAGTCAAACTGTGGTGTGCAATGAATTGTTTTGTTTGCACATTTGTGTTTGTCAGTTTTAGTGGGCTGGAGACACTGAACTGATCAGAGCAGACTGCTATAACCAGGTGTATGCTTTGAGGATATGTTCAGAAGGTGCAAGATGATTCTTTCATTCACCAAGCTGGTTGTCTTTGCTTTTGTGCAGGCCTGCAGTATTTCTACCTATTGCTGAACGGTTACTTCTTCACTGCTATCATTGGCCCTGTCATGTATAACCTTTGGATCTGGAGGGTATGTAACCGTTCCTTTGCTGTTTCCATATCTGCAATCTTCAAGCACGCCGGTGCAATCATCCATTTGTAGCATAGTCTACTCCTGCTTAATTTGGCCTGTGTGATCTGAGGGACAAATTATAACATACTCTGTATTTTTGTGGTATGATTCATACAGGGTACAGGAAATGCAAATTTCTACTTTGCCATGAACCTGGTGTATGCTACCCTTCAAGTCTGTATTCCCACTCCTTGTAACTCTTCCTCTGGCTTCCTTGTTCTAACCTCAGTGTGACATAGCAGTGGTGCAACATTTTATCATCATTCAAATAGATTGCTATGAGTGCAGGTTTCCTTATCCCCTGGTGTGGGATCTTTGTGTGCTGTGAAGGCTATGAGGGAGTCTACCATTCTTGGATTTTCTCCCAATGGAGGCTCATCAGCTGGTATCTGATTCCTAACTACAAATGTGGTGTTTCTGCTGACAGACGGTTTTGATAGTGGAGAGTTCAAGCACCATCATCCGATATGATCGCAATTTGAAGAAGCAAAGTGTCAACAGGAGCAGAACCAGTACATAGGATTAGTTGTTTTGAGGAGTTGTTCAGGACATTTAGGGGCCAAACAAGCAATAGATGGAGCAGGATCATTGTAGGGATTTGCAATCATCCCACCTTAGATTTTTCAATTTGCATTTTTTGACTTGCTACAGTCAACACAAAATCACTCGAGAGTAAAGAAAATATGTTCCATTTAATTGTCACCAGGTTCGAAGTTTGCAGCATGAAATGATCCCTCTTTTATTCCAGCAGCCACTCGATTGAAGATGAATCTCACACCTATGCACTGGCAAGAAGACTGCTTGGGTGGGCATTCTTTGGAAAGTGGTATTTCCACATGAAAACTACTGGTCTGACCATATTCTCAGGTTGGCCCTGAGGTTTATTGCTGCTGGGCCTGGGCCTGTAAAGTTTTCATGTTTTTTATTGCCATTTGCTTGCAAATGTTCTTGCATGAGGTTATCCAACTGGATGGGCTATCACGGCCTCTCTACATGTTTAATTGCCTAACATAGGAGCACATTGTTTGGGCTTTGCAGGCCCTGATAGCAAGGCCCTCCTGCATTTGAGATCTCATGGAGATGGGTTGTTAGGTCATTGGTGTCTGATGTAGGGATGTCAAATGCAGCCAAGCCTTTTTTTTAATTATGTAATATAAAGATTGAGATCCTGATGGTAGAGACAAATGATCACCTTGCCTTGCCTAGGGCACATGAAATTTGGGACGTATCTCTATTCAAAGTAAAAACTAAACGGTACAATAGCCATGGGTTGTTGTGTCTGATGTACAAGAATGACATCTCTGGATTTTTAACCTGCTATTTTAAGCTGTTCAAAACTATCTATTGACAAGTTTTATTGCCTCTGTGCTGACTAATCAAATTAGAGGGATTTTATTCAGAAGTACACTTTGAGATAATGCTACAAACATGTGCCTCTGCCTTCTCTTTCACTTGGAATCAGACACAGATTATTGGCTTTATAAGGGTGTAAAGTTTTGTGTACTACATGGTGATGATGGAAACTGGAGATACTTTGTTCCAATAGGAGTTTAAAGTTTTGTGTACTACATGGTAATGACAGAAACTGGAGACACCTTGTTCCAACAGGAGGAACTCATTGGTGTGGTAAATAGAAGCCTAGGACAATGGGTAAGAGATAAGGCGTATCTAGGAGAAGGATTTCGAGTTTAATACACAAAATGCAGTTTCATACTGGTAAGAAAGACATGAAACAGTTGCGTGAGTCAGTGGAACCATTCGGATATGATCCTTGAGGATAAAGGTATAATGCTTTTGCATCCACCTACAGGCATTGTAACTTGCTTCACAACATTTGAAAAGATATTGCAAGATAATGATTGTAGTGCAAGTTGTAAAGTGACACATACAATGTATGGACTATGGACTCAGAAGGGTATTACTCATCTTTTGAGCCTGGTTATAGGCTGTAGCAAGTATCTACCTAGTTGAGGCATGGAACACCCAGACTAGGTTGATGGAAAGCTAGATCCTGTAATCCAACAAAAGATGGCAAATACATAGCCTACTATAGTGGGCTACTTGCACAGAATCCACTCTTCAGGTTGCTACTTGCTGCTACCTACCTCTATAGCTGTTTTTAGTTACTGACTGTTCTAGTTGAGGAGGAGGTCAATAAGAACAGCCAGGCTTATGGGGAGCTTATGAGACATATGTTGCTGCCTACCTCTTTCACTATTTTTAGCTACTGACCTACAAGAATGGCCAGGCTATGTGACATAGCTGCTGTGCTCAGAGAGCCAGTCAATGAATGCCATGCCAACTAACTTTCTCAAGGCCTTGACTATGTACCTATGTGGATTCTACTGGAAGCTCACCTGACTAAGGGCTTGACTAAGGTTTATTAGTGGTGGTCATAGTCCCTTGTGGCCAGTGTTGCCTTCCTTTTAAGAGTGGATTCTGTGCAAGTAGCCTACTAAAGGAGGCGAATTTTTCAACTTGCCAAATTGTTTTCCTTCAAATTAATAGTGCACAAGGTGTTTGTATTACTTCAAGAATAAAAAGGCAGACATGAAAGAATGAGGGAGTCATGGGCCTGTGCATTGGATTTTTTGGAGCAAAATGAAATTCATAAGAAATTTAAGCACATAAAACAAGCAGGTTTTTTTCTTTTTTATTTTTCTTTTGGGTGATGAAGCCAAGTTGGTGATCATTCACTATAAGATTTAGCCAAATTTGGCTATAGAAAAATATGAAAGTAAAAAAAAAATTAAGAGTCATTTTATAATTTTGGCTGCTTGCTGGTGTAGAAATTTGGTGACTTGTTTAAAAAAATCGAAATCTGGTGAATTGTGGCCATTTTTTTCACAAAAAAGAACTTTGTATGTGTCAAAATTATATTTTTCAGGTGGAAACAATGCCAAAAAATTTCCCCAGAAAAGTAACATTGAAAGGGAGGTCAGACTTCTTCAGATCCAGGGGAGTCTATAAATGGACATTAAGTGTGTACTCAGTAAAACACAGTATTTTTTGGAGTTATTTGTGTGGACAAGAAAGAGCTTCAGTGGCTGTTTGAGGTTTCTTGAGACACAGGTAATGTTATAATAATGTCCACTGTGTGGTAGTTTGATAGCTCTAGATGGTGTAATCTGGGAACAAAACAAGTAGATCAAGAGATAACAAGAAGGTTGGACTATAGTTTTGTGCAACAACACCAACTTTAGAATTTGTCAAAACTTATTTCCTTCGTGTGATACAAAAGTGTGCAACATGCAATTTGGTGATCTCACAGGGAATTTGTTTGGTCCCACTGTGTGAACAAGAGACACATAAAACAAGCAGTTCATCATGTGCAATTGCTCTGATTTGGTGGCAGATTTCAAACAAAATCATGAGAGATGATAAAACCATCAGAAACTTGGGTTAGGTATTGGAATACAAAATGAATTTGATTACTAAAGAAAAAGGCCTCTGACTAATGAGAGCTGCTAGGTAAGTCTCCAACCATCAACACACATTGGTTCTAGTTCAAGACAAAATTTTATCTCAAAAATTCTCCACAAATTCAAAAGTCTTTTCCCTCTGCCCATGGCCAAGAAATTTGATACTCATAGATTGCTACCTACCTATACAGCATAAAATAACTCTTCACCATGTGTTCCATAAATCCTTACCATTTGCAAGAGGATCACTAACCACCATAAACCGGAGCAAAAAATGCTTGCAAGACTTGCACCCTCTTTATAGGTGGTCACGTTCTAACTGCCATAAAAGTGACAACATAGTTACATAAGTGGCCTCATTCGCAAGGTAGTCACTTCTTAACAGACATTACATCATGGATGCACCATCTGCCGCTAGGTTTAACACCCTAGGTGAATCACATGGATTTCAGTGTCTGATTGACCTGGTCCCCCTGTGCTGTACTGGTTGGCTACAAATTTTTGATGTCTGATTGAACCAGTCACTACTTCAGCCATGCACTGGGCTACAGTACATGGCATCTAGCACAGCCTCGGTGGTACATTGAACCCACAACACCACTTTGCAAAGGCAGGCATGATTCCCAATAACTTCGGGTATTTGGCTTCATCTCTTAAGGATCATGCACCTTGCTTGTATCTGGCCAAATAATAATCTAGAGTTGAAAAGAGAGTGCAGTTTCACTCAATGGGATTTAAAGGCAGCTCTTACATGACAAAGACATTGGCTGCAGAGATAGTTGTGGACATCATCCTATTCACTTGTAAAGTGACAAGCTGCCTGGAGGGGTGTGGGAGCTTCCAGAATGTTGATCATTCACTGTCATCAAGAACAGACTTCACCAGATGTTGATCTTCATTGCCATTTGGAACAAGCCTAACTGCAAAAGATGCATCAGCCATACAAAGAAGGAATAGACTTGGGCTAATGACTTGCTACTGTGAACCTGTGTTCAATGAATCTGCACTCAGCAAAAAATATGTAAACTGACACTTTGCAAACTCTGGAAACAGAGATATTGAGCCAAAGTGCATTAAGAATTATCATTAGATACAGAAACTATCTTTATCACAACATTAAATCCTTCAACCACTGCATTGCCACAATCTGCATAAATAACCTTCGCCTCTTTTCCTTTACACAACATAACCCGTTCAGCTGGCTGCATCAACACCATATAGCAGCAGCTGCAATGAACATTCTATACAACACTGCATACTGTACTCTCCATGAGAACAACCCAGTTGAGTGCAAAGCCTATGCTCCAGTACTGCTCCACGGACCCCAGGGACCTCCTGTGCTGCTTATCGAACCTAAATACTCCATGCATCAATAGTTGCCAGCTCTCTGCATTCCATTTGACACTTGATTTAAACAGTTAACAAATTCAAACTTCAATTTACCAACTATTACACTTGGATGAGAATCTAATGTGCAGAGTCCACCAAGAATCTTTGCTAGACCTAACAGGAAGCAGCTTAAGAAGTAGTTTACTACTGCTGAAATCTAAAACTGCCACACCTAACTGCAACGGCAGAGATCCCAGTTGGCAGCAATTTCACACATGCACTTGTCAGTTGCAGTGTACAACATTCCCCTGAATTGTTCCAAGGTTATCTAATCATGGAAATCAGACACTAAATCACCATACACAGATTTTCACAGCAGATCCAGTGCGCTCTGATGGCTCCAAACGAACAAAAGCAGGTCCAACTTCTTTTGAGGAACAGAGAGACACAACTAAGTAAATGTTTGAGATTCAGAAGGAAACTGTACCTGTGTATGGATGTGTGGATGAACCCGTAAGACTAACCATGTCCCTTTGGCTGGATGGCGACGGCCATAGCCCGCAACTCACTGGCTATCACAGAAAAGCTAGGCCTGTCTGCAGGGTCGGCTGACCAGCACCTTTCCATCAATGACTTCCAAGTGGGATCACACCAGCTGGGTATTTTAGGGCGCAATGTGTTGTTTACAATGCCTCCTGAAAAATTGGGAAATCATTCTTGTTTAACATTCTAAAGCACCCAAACAAATAAATAACAGCACAGGCGATACATTCTTGATTTGCGCTTGTAGCAACCTCACCAAATGAACCTGCTTCATTTCTAACAATTTGTGCAGAGGATTAGAGTCAGAATTCTTCAAGACATCATTTTGCATCAAGACAGACAGACATCTGCAGAGAAACTGTTCACAGATTTTTTCACTCACCTATGATTGCCCCATAATGCATATTTGCATATGGCTCCTCCCCTGTCAGGAGTTCCCACATGACTATTCCAAAAGAGAACACATCCACCTGAATTGACATATTCAAAGAACCATAGTCAGGATAATCAACATGCAGACCAGAAATACACCAACACGTCTGGATGGCTGGCCAATCAAGCATTGGTCTAGTTGCATTGGCACAGTTATCAAACAGGAAGGTCAAGTATAGACAACCCTCTGCAGCATGAAAAAGAAGACTTACTTTCTCTGTAACCATATTACTGTTACCATTCAGCAACTCCGGTGCCATCCAAGGGAGGGTTCCTCGAACACCTCCTGACACCATAGTTTGATGCTTCACTTTGGAGAGACCCAGATCACCAACCTGTAAAGTTGAACCAGCATCAGTCCATGATACACCACATGCATTGTTATATTCTATACATCAACATGAGTCAAACATCCAACAGAATATTTTCAACATCTGCAAGAAAAAAATCTTCCAGAGCTAGACCCCCCAACATGAATAGAAATTTCAAACTTTAACAGGACTTAACTTCACTCCAAAATGAAGGCAGACACATGAATAATAACACATGCACCCAAGTTCACATTTTCTGGTAATGCATCAGCTTCAGAAGATGTCAACTGGCACCCTCAAGAGAAAACAACCTCCAGCTCACTGGCACTGAAAGCAATCCAACTCTTCCCTACAAATTACCTTGCAGACAGGTCGATGTGGATCCCTCATGTTGACAAGCAAATTCTCACACTTCATGTCAAAGTGCACAATGTTCTTGCCATGCAGATACTCCATTCCAAAAGCAGCATCCATTGCTATGAGCAATCGCTTGCGGCGATCAATTGTTCTGGACATTTCATCAGCAAAGGACAAAGTGTAAGTCACCTTCTAGTAAGCATGGAGGCAGCTCATCCTCAATGTTCTTGTATTCTGTTGTACATTATTCAACATATAAACATTCCTGATCACGCATACCTGTCTTTCTTTTGCAAAACCTGCTTCAGAGATCCATTCACCATGTACTCAGTCACAGTTGCCAATGTTCCACCGGGTCCATCACGAACAACACCATAAAAGGCAACCACATTGGGATGATGCAATTGCCCCAGAATACAGGCCTCCCTCCAGAAATCAGCTATCTGTTTACAACCAAACAAGAACATCCACCCTTCCTCACTCAAAGCATCTGAATTTCTCTCCTACAAGAACATACAACTCACCACTTGCAACAAGAAACTGCCCACAAGAAACCTGAATCTTGGCCAAAACATCAGCAAATCTTCATCCAAACCAACATGTTCAACTTACCAGACGTTCTTGCTCAGATGGGCGTCCTGCAAAGCAACTTGCTTTAATCCTCTTGATGGCAACATCCGAGCCACGCCACTTTCCATGATAGACAGTCCCAAATGTACCAGAGCCCAATTCCCGCATTTCTTCAAGATCAGCATTTTTAATAGTCTGCAAAATAGGAAACACACTGCTCAATCAGAATGTCAACAAACCTGGTAGATGGAAGTTAAATGACATCATCTCCAATAGCAGTGCCCACTCAAACCACAAAAAATAGTTCAGGCTAAGGACTGATTACAGCAACCAGAAAGCTCACAACAGCATTATCAGTACACAAATCACCTGTAAACCATGAGAAATTGCATCAGCCTCAGCTTCTGCAGCGGAAATCCCTGGACTGCTGTTATCTTCTGTGTCTTGCTTGATAGGTTCTACAATTTGATTGGTCAATTCCTGCAAACAATGAAGTTGTCCATAAGTCAGCTCATTAACAAGTGTTACCACATTGGACTGAGAAGGCAGGCACTGCACACAAATCATAATCCTACAAACTTCTCCATACTTACAATTTAGGTCAACCTGAATATGATTTTACCAAGTACAGCTCAAAGACAAAAAGAAAAACTCCCTACCTTAGTTTCTACATCAGCTGCCACATGTTCTGTCACTTCTAGGTTTGAAATTTGCAATGCTGAAGCTTTTTCCTCAGCAAGAGGTTCCTGAATTGACTCGTCTTCATCTGAATCAAGCTCAGCAAGATCCTTCTCCCAATCTTGTATAGCAAATGTGGGAGAACTGACAAGAGGAGCTTGAACCATAGATGATGGATCTTGAGAAATGTGCATCCACTCCTCCTTCTCATCCTCTGGACTGTCCTTATGTATCTGCTCAACTTCCTTCCTAACACTTCCAAGAACTGAAGAAGCCATGTCCTCAGCAAGATGGCTAGTGGCATAAAGCTGTGACAATGAGGCTTTGTCCTCTTGCTGCAAAGAGTCAGCTTTCCTCACAGCAGATCCTGCAATTTCCCCATGAGACAACAATGTTGCTGGTGGTGCTGTTGTGGAAACTGTCTCTCCTTCCCTCACAGCTGGTGAAACCATGGAAGTAGGTGCATGTGCAGGCACTGCAGAACCAGCAGTTGTGCTACAGTACACAGGTGCGAGTTGCACAGATGCTGTCATGTTCGATGATTCAGTAGACACACTGGCTGCAACTGTTGGAATTTGATTGGTGTTCAATTTAATTGCTGACGGCAGAGGCAACTGCATCTGACTTGTTGCATGTGCATATTGACTACTGTCAAACTGTGCATCAACAGAATGCTGACTGAAGAGACCTTGACCCAGAAGTTCCATCAGATCTTCACTCAACTCGTCACTTCCCTGCCTCCCACTTAACCCTGCCTGCATCCCAACAAAACCCTTGTTGCTTTCCTCCTCCAGGGTGCTCACATTGGTCCCACTTGTGGGCCTACTCAGCCTATCCTGGACGACAACAGCACCAGGCAATCTTGGTGGCCGATCTGAAGTCCCAGACCGCTCATATGCCTGCACAGCTCCCTCCAACCTTACAATACTTGGTAACTCCACATTCCCTGATATCATGCTGTATGGCTGCTGTGGTGCTGGTGGATTGAAAGCACCTGATCCAAGCAGTTGTTGAGTATTGCCAGGTTGTCCATCACCCGGTAGCTGATTATGGAGACCAGAAGCATTAGGAATTGCTTCACCATCTGTCAAGCTTTCAGCTCCTTGCATCCCTATTGAACTAGCCTGAATTCCATGGAGGCCCCTACTTGCCTCCTCTTCCAAGGCCATCATGTTGGTACTACTTGAAGGCCTACTTAGCCTGCCCTGAACACCTGCCACACCCTGCAATTTTTGAAGACGATCTGAACTCCCAGAGCGCACCATTCTTAGGTTAGGTGCATAAGAAGAAAAGTGAGGTGCAACATGGTTGAAGGCACCTGCTACTGCCCTCTCGTCTAGAAGCCGTTGGGATCCAGAATTACTTAAATTTGACACAGATGGGTGATGCCCAGGAGCCTCTACAAATGGAGGATTAACCCTTAAATCCTGCAAGTGGTCCCCAGATCGTGCAGCTGGCAAAGTTGAATAGTAATCTGTTTCATTGACTCGTCCAACATGCGGTGCACCCTGCGAGCCATCCATACTTGCTCTACCAAGACCTAATGAGTACCCTGCCAAAGGTTGAGGAATACTAGGTCTGGACTGAATATTACTGTTCCCAGGAGGTTCCATCCAGTCATTTTTTCTATGCAGATATGTATCTCCCAAGCTAGCAGCAAGCAGGGCATCTGAGTCATCTGGCAGATGAGGATAACTTCCCACCATCGCTTCCAAGTGCCAATTAGCACCTGACTCCCCATTTAGGTCAGGCTCCTGGTACTCAGAATGCCCTAGCCTTCCCCTAGTAGGCAGTCGCATTCTTGCTTCTTCCACATCACGTTTTCGCTGGTGCAGGGTTCCTCTATCAGAAACTTTCTCCTGGAAACGAGAGTGACCTGAAAGGGTTTCTATAGGAGGTAAGCCCTGATCCTGGTAGTCCACCCTCGTACTGTAGTATTGAGGATGAAAATGCTGATGTCCAGATTTGAGTGCTAAATTCTCTTTTCCCTGGAAAAGGTGCCACCTTCCCTCTCCATTGTCTTGATGATCCTGGTATCCACTGAGGCCCTCCTGGTATGGATTCTGACTCATGTAATGGGGCAATTGAGGCCTTGCAACAGACTCCGGATATGAAGTTTGTGAGATTGAATTTGATTCATACACATGCTCATGTGGCAGTTGATCTGAATTCACAGAAGTCTGCTGATGATATGGACGCATAAATCTCTCTTCTGAGTGGACCTGGTGGTCTCGATACCGAGGAGGTGAATTTGATGACCGGAAAGACCTACTTGGTTGATCATTGTACGGATGCACTCTCCTTCCATGTTGTTGCTCCACATAATTTGTTCCATTGAAGGCTCGATGAACTTGTGATTGTTGCTGGCCTCCTGTATGTCCTCCCCAATAGCTCAACCTTGGGGAGGAAGGGGCAGAACCAACACCTACATGATATGAGCCAACTTGTGCAGATCCAATGTGAGGAGCAATCTGATGTGAGGATATTGAACGATGCATGAAGGGTGCATTAAAGACCTCCTCCTGATTTTGGTGGTCCATGGGTCGGTAAATTCCTTCATGGGTGGCTGTTGGGACAGAGGGTCCAGTTCGGAAATGTGGCTGGGCCTGCTGCTGAAAACTTTGTGGCTGCTGACCAAGAACAGAAGGCTGAATCACCATGTCCGAAGTTGTCTGGAAATGGTCTGTCCTTCTGCTATAGTTGTCTTGCTGGGTTTCTAACGTATGTGGCAACCACCCACCAGGTGGGTGCTGCTGATGCAAACCCCGGCGCTGCAGATCCAATGGAGGCAAAGCCATATCTGGAAGTTGCTGAGATTCAGGCCTAGCATTTGCTCCACCCTCAAGGTGCTGCTCTGACAGACGTGTCAGCATGCCATGTGAATGCACACGAGGTACCCTTACATCAGCTAGGCGCCGAGGCTCATCCTGATGGCCTCCCATTGGAAACCCCTCAAGATGCATCTTTGTAGGAGATTCAGATGCCCTCCTAGGCTCTGAGTTCCGATACAGAAGCTCATGCAGATAATCACCAGATGATCCATAGTTCTCCACATCTTGGTAACTTCCTTCTGACTGTGCCACATTGTACTGGTGTCCACCCCCTTTAGGGTGCTGCTCTTGAAAATTATGATGATGAATGTCTGGAACAACTACCTGTTTTGCAGGTCTGGCTAGGAGAGGAGGAGATGATGGAGCAGAAGATGGAGCAGAATGTCTAGACTTTGGTTGAATTGAAGAAACTCCAGGGATTGAGGATACAGGCAAAGCAACTGGCACATGCTGCATCAGAGGTGCCACCTCTTGAGGTATCTGAGGCCCCAAGCGAGCCATGGGTACAGAATCTGCCCGGTTGCCACTCCGCTGGTCTGCAACATCAAGTGCAATCAAGCTTTCCATGAGGGAACCCACACCAACTCCACCTTCCAAGTGCTTCCTGCTGCTACCTGTCTCTGGAACACCATTCACAGCGTCTACATACCGCTGCTCAGTGTTCCTCTGGTCTCCGACAAATTCACTCTTGTGGGCATCATAATCAACAGTAGAAAAGAGAAAAACACGAAGTCTCGCACACCCATCAGACCTCTCAATCTTATCATACTCCTCCATCATGTTGACAAGATCCTCATCTGATGAGATCGAAATGAGTGCATCAAGATCCTCATCAGGCAGCTGGTACTTGATAGTAAGATCATGTTGGTTGTAGGCTTCTGTCATTTTTAATACCAGCTCTGCATGATTGATGTCGCGATTCACTGTAATGATGCGAGTATCACCCCCCACATATCTCAGTCGACCATCCCCAGGCCTCGGAAGAATCTTGCCACCATAGCTGCACATGAACTTCACTCGTGGAGATGTAAAATCTTCTGAAGGGGTTGATGTGTGATCTGCACCTGCTGGATCCAGTTCAACAGGGTATCATGAAACTCAGAACACATCCCAAATGAGGTGAATATAAAAAAACTCAACCCCCAATAGAAACTACACCATAACTTGATGGTGATGATGATGTTAATGGTGATGTCGTTCCAGACCACACAGAGAGGGACCACAACAGCAACCCATTTGAGGGGGGGCAGAGGGGGGAGCATAGAAAACACCACCCAAAACAGCACAGGTAGATCAAATGCAGGGTGAACAAACTGTGGCAAACCCTTTGCCCTAAAATGCTAAAACACAGGACTGCATGCATTTCCCAGAAATCAGGGGTGGTTAAATCACCTTCATCAGAGTTCACAATGCCAGTGGACTGCCCTGAAAATGCTCCAGCCTGCACTCCACGCTTAAAAGGAGTGGATGGGGACCCCTCCTGTAAAAACTCAGACACTCCCTCATCATCTGATGACACCAGCAAATCTGGCATACAAACTCCTCGAGTCCTCACCACCTTTTGAACCAAAGGTGGCGGCTGCTGCATATCTGTGGTCGGAGACTCGGAGTCTTGGACTGGCAACAAATTCTCTAGGGTGGTGGTGGGTGCTGTGTTGCTTTCAGAAGGTGGCGACGGCCAAGCTAGAACAGGACGATGTGTTGTATGCAAATCATTCTCATACAAACTTGTGGATTTCTGATCCATGGACCAAGGTGGCACGCAGAGACAACCCCCTGCTGCTGCTGCTGGATGTGCAAAGTAATCTACTACTCCTGCTGATCGGATGATGTTCCGGCCTCCTCCTCCCTGAACAGTTGCTGTAGGAACTATCATTGCTCATTTGTAACCATCGCTGTAAGGATAAATCCTGCTGCTGGTGCAACTCCTTCTTCCTGTGGCAGAGTTGGCAACAGCAGCAGCAGCTTCCACCACCTCCTGCAAAGAATCGGTCTCAGATTCAGAGGCTCTTGGATTGTTTACTGTCCAACATCCTGGGGATAGCAGCAGCAAGGAACGCAAAGACAACATGCCGGTTCTATCAAACAATTGTCCAAACAATTGGTAATATGGTGTGGCCGTGAGTGATAGCGGAAAACAGAGAAGTGTGAAACCGCGACATACGCCATGAACAACCGCCACCACCACAGAGGAGTCGACAAAGACCGCCAAAACAAGAGCAGGGTTCAGATGTTCAGACGTTCAGGCAGGCAAGCCGCAAGCATGTGTTGCGTAGATGAGAAGCAGCCTCTCAAATTGGAAAACGTAGTAGGGTTACGAGGGTTGCACTAGATTGGACCAGAAACCAAATGCACGAAAGAGAGCACAACGAAAGCACGAGAAAGGACACGAAACGGAACACAATTCTACCACGAAAAAAGAAAAAGAAAAAACGCCAACAAACAAACAAACAAACTGGACGACGGCCAACCCAGCAGAGCCAGTGAACAACAAACGGAAGAGAGGCCACAGAAGCAACTGCCGCACTGGAAGAAGAAACACACGCACGCACACAAACAGGCAAGAAAACTGTCCTAGTGCAAATGACTATGTCCATGACACGCACACACATACAACAACAGCGTCACAGCTCACATGACGCACGCACGCCGACGGAATTGATCTAAGAGAAGAAGCTCCACATGAGGACCACCGCTGCCGCAGCTGCTGCTGCTGCACCATGGAAAGCGATGATGATGAAACAGGAACACAAACTGGTGCTAAAAATTCAAACACATCCAGGACGGATTGATTGCTCGCCGACAACTTGAATCGAAGAAATCTCCTGCTATATAATATCACCACCGCACAGACCACAAAAAAAACGAAGCCTATCGAGATAAAAAAGCAAAGACAAAAGGAACACCCCAATAAGAAGAACGAGAACGAGGACGAGGAGGAGCCTACACCAGATACAAAAGCGACAACTAATGAGCATGATCCACCTGAAAGCGCATCAAGCTAAAACATTGAATCGGGAAAACAGAAAGCACCGGCACCGGCAGCAGCGGCGTTGTTGCCGTCATCATAGCCGGACAAAAACAGAAACCCAGAGCTCAAATCTCGGCCAAAATCACTCTCACTTGTTGGTAACATCACACAGACAGACATGGGAGGAGTGCGGAAGTCGGTGGGTGGGTGGGTAGGGGAACGAGAGAGCAAGCGATGGATGAGAGAACGAGAGAGACACACACACACGCACATACACAGAAGCAGCGATGGGAAATTGAAGCGACGAAGAAGGCGATGGAAAGGACCAGCAGATATGTGAGGAGAGAATGCTAAGAGGCAGGCCAAGCAGCATTGGTATCAGCATCCCCGACGAAGCTCCTTCCTTCCGTCGATCGGTCGGTCGGTCGGTCGAGCCGAGCACTTGCTCCTCCTCGTAGCTCCTCCGTCCTTCTCCTCCTCCTCCCTTCTCTTCCCTTCCCTTTTTCCTTCCCTTTCCTTTTCCCTTTCATTCCCTTGCCTCCGTCCCTCCCTGCCTTGCCTGCCTCATTTCCTTCCTTGGTTGCCGCTGTTGGGGTGGCCCTATACCCGTGAACCCAAAAATGTCGTCCCCCTGGGCTTGAGCCACATGCACCGGGATCATTTATTTTCTTTCTTTCTTTCTTCCTTCCCCGTTTGGTTCGCCCACCAGCCTAGGTGACTTTTAACTTTTTATTACTACTTGTTGGTGTTGGTGGTGGATATTTGGGGTGTTTTCTTTTTCTTTTTCTTTTTTTTTTTTGTTTCTTTCTTCTTCTTTTTTTTTTTCATCCCCACACCAAGTCACTCACCGTAGTTATGCAACCAAACCGGCATTTAACACTAACCAAACAACACCCGCCACGTACCACTAAGTTAAATGGAATAGCAAATAAACCATTTCCAACTCCACCTAACCCACAACCCAATTCACCCCCAACCGAACTCAACCCAAACCCCACCTCCCTCCCATTTGATGATTCTCTCTTTAGCCTCCCCTTCCTCCCCCAATCAATCAAACCCAGCAATAAAACTCAGTCAAGAATGGGTTTCACCCTTGGTTTGGGTTTTTCCAGTTTCCACCTTATTTTGGGGGCGGTTGGTTGGTTAGTTCCATTTACGAAGAACCTCCTGTTCCGGTTCTATAAAAAAACATTAGAACCGTCTCAGTTCCGGCTCCACACATAAATAAATGGGCCAAGACTCCAGGTCCAGTTCCTTGAAAAATCAAAATTCGGCTCCAGTTTTGATAATTGGATCTGGTTCCGGTCCCAGTTCTTACTAGCCCGGACCTCAACTGATGGATTAATTGTGAATTATTAACCTCCAATTAACACCAGTTGTAGTCTTCTTTTTGTCTTTTTTTTCCCAAACCCAGTTCCCAGTCCAGTTCTTTAAAACACAACAAAATTCAGCTCCAGTTCTTGTTCCAATTCAATTCAGAACAAACAAAAACCCGGTTCCTCCACTTTGGTTTGAATCTGCACTGGAATTGCACCTTGTGGGTTTTTAAGCAATTGTTGGGTGTTTATTAGAAGTGGCACTAAAGAACCGAAGGTTATTTAAATACATAACCGTGGTTTCCAAAAAATTCAAGTAACTGGATATATGAAATATTGACTGTGATCCTCCCAAAGAAATCTAAGAGCCAATTTCCACCATTAACCTACCCACAGTTCTTCAACTAACCACAGTTCTTCACAAATCTAAGAATCGGTCAAATAACTGGTTCTCTGGTTCTTTTTGGTTGGTTATTTCATGAAACCCATTGGTTCTTTGATTCTACCAAAAATCAAATTAGAAAACTAAACTGAAAGATCTTTGATTTCTAGAGTTTTTTCAAATAAATAAATAAATAAATTATATATATATATATATAAACCAGAAGGTTACCATACTATTTTGGTGACTCAGCAAAAAAAATTATATTTACTTTTACAAATGCAGAAATTTTTCAAATTTTATTTTTTTCTCACAGAACCCTTTTTTTTTTTTAAGGAAAAGGGAGGAATCTCTTCTTCTTCTTTTTCCCATAGGTGGGAATATTCTCTTCTTTCAAAATGGAATATTCAAAATTATTATTTATTTATTTATTTATCTATTTATTTATTGGGGCAGACATGTTCTGAAGCTGCCCCTGCACTTGGTTATGCGGAAATCAAATAGGTAACCACCCAACACTGGTTTTATTGGCCTTGGCTACCAAGGCAAGGATATTATTGTGCTTAGATTCATTCTAGAGTATGGTAGCTTAAGGGATTTGGGCCCCTAGGTAATAATAATAATAATAATAGGTCTATTTTTATATGAGGATTTTTGAAAGATGATATTTTGGCTTGTGTTAAAACTTGAGATTAGTTATTATAGAGTTCTAATAATAATTTGAAGGATGTTGGTTTTTTTTTGCCGAGGATTTTTATGAAGATTACAATTTTGCATGCTGAAATATTTGAATTTCCGTCATTCTTCTTTTGCCTTAAGATACTATTTAATGTAAATAAAATGGCAAGGCCATAGTGTGACACACCCCTTTGTTTTAAGGTTTGTTTTAAGGTGTAATTTTTCTTTGTGCTTACTTGGGGTCCACGTTGCGTTGCATAGCTTTGGAATCAATCACACGTTCTTTCCTTCCTTTACTTACACTTTTGTGTGGCTTTTGTTACAGATCACAACTTGTGTGATTTTATGGTTGTTCCTTTCTTGGGTTCCACTTTGGTTTGGGTTGCATTTTTGTGTTGATTATTCATTTGCTTCTATTTATTAGTTGGGCATTGCACCCAAATGTGGTTTTTTTTTATAAACAAATTTGTGTGTGTGTGTGTGTGCGCGAAAAGGAGCCACTTCAATTGGCACATCACCAATGTTTTTTTAAAAACATTGTCACTACCCCCAAAATAGAAGCATAGAATTGCTTCCCTTTGGCCCACTTTGATTGTTTATATATCAAAATTCAACTTTGGCAAAAAGCAGACGGACTAAAAATGTGCTTTTATTTGGAATATCTTGGAGAACAGCTTGGGAACTTGAGAAATTCTTTGGGGACTTGATGGAAACCCCTTGGGAACTTGATGGGAACAGGTTTAAAAACAATAAACCCCCCCCCCCCCCCCCGCCCCCCCCCTCTCCCAAAAAGAAACAATTGGGCCCTCTTGAGTAGATGTTAAGGCTTCTCATCACCTGCATGAAATTTTTATTTATTTCTAAAATTGTTTGTCACCATTTTCCACTTGGGCTAATACCCCTTCCTAAAAGGAAGGATACAATGTACCTATGTATTCTAATTGACAAAGTCATGAAATCCTCGGTGTAAATGAAATCCTTTTACTTATAGTTGGTAGCTTATTGGTTGTTTCGCATTCAATTTGGTGAGTTTTTTCAACAAAGAGTTAGGAATTTTTTGAGAAATTTTGTTTTTTTTAAATGTAAATTCAATGTATTTTTCTATTTTGTCCAAAAAATCACCAATAATTTTATATCACAAAAAAAAAAAACAAAAAACAAAAAAACTTTGGTTCCATTTGTGTAGACTTTTCCTCTATTTTGTAGATGCTTCCTTGAACCTTTTTTTTTTGTGAGGGTTTTCTATTTTTTTTTGCAAATAAGCCCTCTTACACACTTGTTTCAAGTTCCTTGTGCTTCAAGATTGCTCTTACAGTAGTTTGCATTTTTCATGAGGATTTTGGGGTTTGAAAAATCAAACCCCAATTAAACATGAAGATAACCATGGGGTTTGATTTTTTGTTGTTGTGTGTCAATGTGTTGTAGTTTAATTGGGTTTGAAATTTATTTTTTGGTCTTTTATTTTCTCTATTATTCACAATACTCTTGTTTGAGTTTCGCCCCCATTTACTATTTTTTTTTGGTTTTATCTTTTTTTTTTTGTTTCATATTTTTGGATGCAATATTTTATGTAAACCTAAAATAATGAGTCCTTTTTTTAAAAAAAATTGATTGAAATCCTAGTTGTGGACAAGTTTTAAATATTTAATTCCATTTATAATTTCAATAAACTTTTTCTCCATGAGTTAATGGTGTGAATGTGTTTATTTTGTTGTTCATTTGTTTTCTCTTCATGTGTGTGGCCATATGTGTTTTTGTATTTGCTTGTAATTAGCTACAGATATTGTTGTATGTTAATTGTAGGTAATTCAACCTTTGATGCAACATGTATTAATCCATGGGCCAAGAGATAATATGTGGTGGACATATGTCATCAAGTTATTATTTTGTTGATTACATTAGATGAAAATATTACATGAGTTCAACAATCACATAATTTTGAGGGAAACAAATGAACATCCATAAAATAATCTTAGGTGAATTTGATGGGATTATGAGTTATAACCTACTTTGGCTAACGATGCATAGAGAATAATAATTTCTACCAAACAAGGTTGCATGTTCTACCATTTCTCACACAATGTATAATAATATTTTGATTATGCCAATGGATTTATATAATCTAATCAAATGCATTCTTAACATCTATTTGGAGTAGACCGAGGTTTTGCTTATTACATAATGCAAGTTATGATCTATAGTTGAAGGGATTGTGAATGTTACACCTTGACAATGAAAATAGATTTGACCAAATGTGGGTATGGCATATTTGATCCCATATCTAATAAATGTGAATTTAATTTGATAATAGTAATCAAAATGTGATTTTGTGCATTTGATTGATGTTGAGAAGTTCGGGGATGTTTATCAAGTATGAATCTATTACATTTTTTAGGGGCCTTGCCTTGGTAGGCAAGGATATTGTGTCTAGATATTTAGCTTAATGGATTTTGGCCCCTAGGTAATAGGTCTATTTTTATATGAGGATTTTTGAAAGATGATATTTTGGCTTGTGTTGAAACTTGAGATTAGTTATTATAGAGTTATAATAGCTTGAAAGATTTTGGTATCTTTTACAAGATTTTTTTGAAGATTATATTTTAGCATGGTGAAATATTTGAATTTTCATCATTCTTATTTCGCCTTAAGATATTTTTTAATGTAAATGGCAAGGCCATAGTGTGACACACCCCTTGCTTAATAATGAATTGCATACTTTATTATGAGTTCTTTTTATTTTCAAAAAATAATTATATATGAAATTAGTACACATTCATGGTTTATAGGTTGATATTATTACACTATGAATACATATCATTTTTATTATTAAAATTCTTTGGTAGTCCAATGAATTATAACATTTGTATTATTAAGATTGTAGTACCATTATTTTGAATTTTTCAGTAAATTATTATTGCATGGGGTGAATCAACTTGGCAGTAACATGTTCTTGTTCAAATGTAATTTTTTTAATTTGACAAAATATCAATTGTGATATGCCATATTTAATTTATCATTAAATATTAAATTTTCACATAAATTCCTGAGTTTTTTAATTTTAAATTGCATTTAAATTGTTTGTATTACTTGAAAAAAAAAATGCAACATGATGAAATGATCATGTCAATTGCAAAATTGAGTAACTAAATCATTATCAACTAGATTTTGTAAATTGTAACATTCAAAGATGACATCCATTTCAACCACTACATTTGTAATTATTGAAGGATAGCCACTTAGATTATTTATTAGGCTCAAAATAAAATATCTAGTCTCCTTATCTCCTTAGATAAAAACCCCACATTAAAACATTTTCCAAATTCCATCCAAAGACAAAAACCCATTCCACACAATGCATTACTCCATGCTTGCACTGACCACTTTCATTTTTCTATGTTTTATTCAACGCACCATTGCCGAGTTCAAAATTTTTGCAACTTGTTTTGAATAATTGGTTCATGTAACACTATTGGGTGTGTCCACACTATATGAGGCACCTCTTGGCATTTTTAGATTACTTATTTGACTATTTATTTTAAATATTCTTGAAATATTTCGTTAAAATATTTTTAAAATATTTATAGTATTGCATTAAGGTTTATATTATAAATTTGCTACAAATGTACCATTTTCAAATATTTTCAAATCATTAAACAAGTTATTTTAAAACATTGGTTACAATGTTTTTAAATGGTTATATTGATTATTTTTTATTTATATTGATTTCAAATACATTATATAATATGAATGTTGTTATATAAATAAATCCAATAATTTCAACACCAACTTAAATTACAATTTTAAAACATGAAAATTCAAGCAATAATTACATTCAATGTGGCTCTTGTTAGTGGGAACACACCTTGTTGCATGACACAACATTTAACATGAGAAAAAGAAAAAAAAAACTTCACATTTTGAAACTCAAAATTTTGCCCTTCAATTTTCCCTTGATTATATATCCTAATTGTAGTCCCTCACAATTAGTATAATGTTCAAACTTAATACTTGCCTAATTTGTAACAAATAAAAGCATACATATTTTCCATAAACAAATCCACACATTCATCTAAAATTATTTTTAAATCAAAGGAACATGAGATGGAAGACATGAACATTACGTTGAATGCATTATAATCGAATGAATGAAAAACATTTGTGTAAAAGTTGAATATGATCACATGATGAATATACAATTCACCGTTTATGAATTTGTTGAATTTGAATGTTATGCCAAAATGATTGGGATCCTTAAATAAGCTCCAAATGATGTGCAATAATTATATTCAAATATGAACAAAGATGAAAAGTGTCAACTAACTTCAATGCAAACATTCGACTAAGTGCCCACTCAAACTATATGTGTTTCCATTAATTTAGTAACTATAAGGATAAATGTGGCCAAATTGAATGCCCAATGGAACAAGTTCACATTATTGGTGGGAAACAAATGAACATTTAGATTTTTGCAACAATTGTTTTAAACTTTATTTCATGCATTGAATAATGAATTGTTGCACATTCATTGATACAAATGTTATTTTCATGGTTGTACATAATGTGATGTAACACAAACTTGCACCACAATATCATATGTATTAGGACATTGTTGGTTAATAAATCTCATTCAAATCATTAATGTGTTCATCAAAATGATTAGTTCAAATGTTGTTTCATTGTTTCAACAAAATATATGAACAATATCTCAAAGAACCAAATATGTAGATGTGTTGCAGTAAGAATCTATGAATCATCAAATTTGAAAAATCAAATAACCATTTTTACACAAATTATCATGCTAAACCCATGATTATTAGTATTGACTTCACCACATTCATATTTGACGTTGATTCAAATGGGCGAACCCCATGAAGGCATAAAGGGTTAATAGTTAACATAATCTTCATTCGGTTGCCAACCATTTCACCACAAATCTTAAGAAAGTTGTGTAGATGAACTAATCATAGCATGGATGTCTAATCAATATATAACTAGGAGTAGTGGTTCTTTTTGGGTGGAATTTCACAACTTGGGGAATGCCAAAAGGGCACGGTGAATCACATATAGGAAATCAAATAAACTAATTTGCATATTATTGCCATGTATCACTACAACAAAAGGTGTCCATGTATGCCAAATGATTTCATTAGATTTTGAGTGAATTCACTGGTTGTAATGAATGGGGACCAATGAAGAAACAGTGAATTCTTTGTTCTCGTGAACATGGATTAATGAACTACACTCACATTTTGTAGTAATGTATAGACAGTTTAAACAGGGTTTGGAGCCATCCACTTTATGGTTGGTTTAAATTGGGTGTTGATAAGGAAGATGAAACCCAACTATCCATTGCCACAAACCTTCTCATTCATTGGTTTCATCCATGTTTGTAATGGTTGGAAGGTTCTTACGATTGTTGCTTTATATGTGAGCTTGTAAGAATAGTTGCCACCTATGTTTGGACTTGAGACAATTTCATTGCACCTTTCATTATGGAACCTCAACATTGTGGTAGCCACTTGTATAGAAACAACACATGCATGGAAAATTGTTTGTAGGATGAATTCAGAATATTAAAATGCTTCATGAATGCTTGGAATAGTGTTTTAAGAGGAACATATCTCAAAGATGTATGGAGGTAAGAAGATTGTGCATGAGATTTAAACCTTGTAAGTTGATTTTATTGCAAATCTTCTTGCATCTTACATTTGTTGCAACTTGCATTCAAGTTCATATTTATTAATTGTTTAACATAGAATCCCATGCAACAACAAATTAAAGAAGCAATGTTAGTTTTCAAAGTACAATCATCTTCAAATTTTGATGGTTTGCAAAGTTACTTGCTTTAGTATTTTATTGCTACAACATTACAACTTGCATTACATTTTGGAAGGGTGTGGGATTTTGGAATGTTCAAGCATTAAAGGATTAATGCAACAAGAAAATGGAAAAACAAGATGCACTAAACCCTTGCAAGTTCCAACAAATGTTTAAGTACTCTTGTGCTTTCACTTTCAATCAAAGTTCAATTTTTGAAATGCACTTTGGAGTTTTGTTTGAACTTCGTATCAAATCAAAAATTATTTTCAATCTTGTATTATGTTCTTATGTGTTTGGAATTTTCTACCACAATTTTGTTGTAGAAATGAATGGTAGATTCAAGGTTATGTTTGATTTTTGTTGCCAATTTTAGTTACAATTCACAAAGTATGAATTTATTTTGTTTTCAGTTGTGGATTTTTTAAATACATGCAAAGTCAATCAATTGCATGCACAACTTTGTGCAAATTTGGCCATTTTGAAATTTGTTGGAGTTGTGTTTCTTTTGTTGTGAATTTTTTATGTGCACATTAAATCATATTCATGCACACTTATGTTTGAGGTCTACCATTTCCAAATATAGATTAGATTTATTTTACTTTTTGTTATAAATTTCTTATGCACATATTAAATTTTAATCACACACATTTGTGTTTAAAAGTTTGCCATTTCTAAATTTAGACGAATTTTTTTGTTGTGAATTTCCTATGTGCATAATAAGTCCTAGTCATGTGCACAAAAATGTTTGAAGTATACCATTTCCAAAAAAATCAATTTTTAAATTAATTATTGAAAAAAATTATGTGCATAATAAATATTAATTGTGTAACGTACCTCATTTGAAGTATAACATTTTTGATATTATCAAAAAAAATTGTTCAAGTTTTGTTTAATTTTTTAATGCACACATTAAATTTTGGTCAGGTGCATGTAATTTCAATTCGAGTTCACAAATTTTTATTTTGTTAAAGGTCCAAGAGTTATTTTTTGTCTTCCCAAGTTTTGTTCCACATCTATTTGTGTTTGTTTTTTGGGTTATGGCACCCTTGCAACCACTTCCAAGATTCAAGTTTCACACCATTCAAACATGGTTGTTCAAAACTTGATTTTTTCGAAGTTGGTATAAATATCAAAACTATCCTTATTGGTATGTACAACTATTTTGTTCATAGTGATAAGTGGCATATTGAGTTGTGTAAATTGGTTGAACTGCTCGAAACCAAAGGCAACAAGATCTTTAAAAAGTTAAAACATGTTAAATGTTTATGTTATTACCAATGAAAAGGGTCTTAATTGAGTACAATATTTTGGTTGTTAAGATGGTTGCCAATAATGCCACCATTGATAATGCAAAAGTAAATCATGAATTTTTATGTGATTTAAAGATTTTGGATTTGGTTTGATTTGTGTTACCACCATTAAAAACAATGTAAAGGATGTCCAAGTTTGCACAAGGCACTATTACAAAATGTGAATGCAATCACTACTACAAAATGTTGGTGCAGTTCATTAGTCCTTATTCATTAAACTAGTGAATTCACTACTTTCCAACTAGTTCTTGTTTACTAAAACTAGTGAATTCATTCAAAATCTAATGAAATCACTTGGTGTATAGGGACAAACTTTTGTTGTAATGAATTCACTAGTCTCTGTTTAATTGACTAGTGAATCCACTAGATCCCCAATAGGTTTTGTTCTATGGGGCAAGTGAGTTCACTCAAAATCCAATGAAAACACTTCACAAACATGGACAAATTTTGTTATAATGAAGGCATTAACATTCAAATTTCTAATTTTGTTTCTATCATTAAATTTGTGAAGAAGAATTACTTACTATGTACCATGACATTGAGAAAAAATATTTACATAATTGTTTCGTTGTGTTCCTTGAAGTTGTCGACAAATTCAATGGTGCACTAATTCAATGGAAAAAACTTACCTTTCAAATCAAAAATATGTTTTTTTTAATTTTATGAAAGGTCAATTTTATATATTTTATCAAACAAATCCCACCATTAGCCTTATGGGCATAACTAAACAAGGAGTCTTGGCATGCACATGTGGATTCCATGAATAAACAATGCAATGAATGCACTTCAACTACTATAAGTTTGATAACTAAATTTGAAATGCATTATCAATACAAGAATTGTTAAATGACTAAGATTATTTACCTTCAAAGTTGGCTTTCTTTTAAGGTTGAAACTACATTTCCAAGGTACATGACCATTATTCAAGTGCATTTTGGGCACCCAAAGGTCTTGGGTACTTTTGGAACTTTTGTGAGGTCATTAGTAAACTTTGTCCTTTTGGATCAACATTCATCCTTTTTGAAATTGATAATGTAGAATCAATGTCAAGTTCCCATGCTACTTCCCCATTATTGCAACCCAACCACATGTTTGTGGTAGAAGGTTGAACCAAATACCATTTTGAACCAATGTATATTTGAGTGGTTCAAGTTGGTGAATCAATGTATGGTCATGGTTTTGGACACTACAAAGGATGAACAAACATTTTTCAACCTTGTTTTCATGAAAAACAAGATTTTAAATTGCTTGACTGCCCACCTAGACCTTGTTGTAAGGATGTATTTGTGCATACCTTTTATTCATTGGAAATTATTCCCTTCTACATAGCCATATGTGAATGGAATGTTGATCAAACCCAATGTGAGGTGGAATTTGAACTACAATGTGGATATGTGACCATAATTACCAAGGTTGTTAGCTACATGCATTACAATGGGTTGTTATTGGAAGCTAAATTTTGTAGTTTCATACCAAAAATGTATCATGATATTTATAAGCTCGTGCAATGAAAACAAATTGGGTTTTGATGATGTATGTGTTTTATATTCCACATTTGTTGTGAAAGCACATTTGGGCTTATAGTTATTAGGTGTGAAGATCTCACATTCATTTATGAATTCAAAAACATTCAATTTTCTATTTCTCTTGTGCATGTTGTCTAACATGGGTGTGGGTGCAAGTACTACTTACTACAATGGGCATAACCCTTAAATTGGATTTAGGTTCAGCATCCCCCCTTTCTCCAAGTAATGTGTGCAAGCATGTTAAATTGTTCTTGGAAAAATACACAAACATTTGTACATCCACAAATGCAAATTCAAAGTCTAGAGGTAAATGTTTTATATTTTGAATTTGGGTTAAGTTTTGATGGGTTTTGGGACAATGTTATTTTGAAGTTGTTATTTGAAGATGTTATGGGATTTGTAATGAAAAGACAATAGTGGTTAAACTTTGGAACAACATGGCAATGAATGAAAGTTCTATTTCATATAGTATTGTAAATATTTAAGAATTTTGTTGATCAATCCAATGACTTTTCAAGGTTGCATTTGTTTGTTTCTACTATGTCAGATTAGAAAGTTGACAAAAGCATGATCTTAAAAGAAAACCTTAATTTTTTCACCTAAACATTATTTAATAATTATATTTTTCAAATTATGCTCTTACAATTTTTTACTAGGCCAAAGGCATGCTCCTTGGATCAAAATTTGTGGATTATGGTCTCCATCAATCTTGATTAGATCATATTCAATTGGCATTTGAATACATTGGCAACAAGTCCAAATCCTAACCTTTCATTTTTCCATTTGGGTTGTAGTTCAAGAGGTGAAGCTCTATAGAAGGTCATGATTCATATTCAATGCAACAAATGCTTATAACAATTCTAGGACAATTGTTCTTAATGAGATCTACTGTGATTTTTTTGTTGAGTTTTGGGGTGGTATTGGTCCTTGATGAACTTATGTGTAGTCTTGTTTGTTTTGGAACTTGCTTGTGAGCAAAATTATCTGCAACACAATAACATTCATTATTTCATCCCCATTTTCTCTTATGTGCAAATGATTATGGATCAACTTGACATAATAGGAACATTGAAAAATGAAAAAGTCAAGATTTTATCCATTGACACTTATCATTTGTTTCCAAAAGCGTATGCATTCCTCAATGAATAACATGGAGGCATTACACAATTATGAAGTTAGTTTTTTTTAGGTGTTTTGTTTTCAGATAACACAATACTTTGCTTGAAATGATTTCATTCCAATGCATTCCATGGACCATGGAGATGATATTTTAGGGCTATAAATTGTATTAGCTAATTTTGGGATAGATGTTTAGTTAGGGTCTAGTAAGTAATGAAGCAATAGAAATTTGTAAAGTTTAAACACTTTGATTTCTATGACACAAAATTGATTTTAAGTTTCCGGGGTTGAAGTTTTTACGTACACAACATTCGCCTTAAAGTTTGTAATATTTGAGTATGGGTTTGCATTAATGACATTAGCCTTTACATGAAAAATTTGAAGGTTTGTGGTTAACTTTTCTTTGAAATCCAACAAAATTCATATTTATGAAGTTTTTTTTTGTAGGGTTGCCATGATACCTTGCATTTGTACCTCCTATTTTCACCAACATACTTATGCATGACCTAAATGATGTAGTTTGTATGGCAAATGAATCATACTTGTTGATTACACACTTGGCAACTTGTGTTATAAGCAATGGTGGTTAACAAATATGATTCAAACATGCTCATTTCGTGTTTTAGAAAGTTGGTCCAAAATTTTCACAACTTATGATTGATTTTTACTTTAACATCGTGGCATATTTTTCATATTGTTCAATAATAACAAAAACTATTGTGTTCAAAGTTTTATCATTGCCCATTTTACCTTCCTTTGCATCTAGTAGCCCCTTGTACAAAAGGGTGGAAAAGCATGCAACAACTTGAATTTGAAACACAAATAAATTTCGCCACCTTGTTATGAACATATAGAACTTCATTTAGCCAATTATAAAGCTAAATAATTTCTACACAACCAATTGGAATCATCAACCCAAAAACAAATATGCCACTTGGCATAACACCATATGCACATGGTAGCCATCATCTTAATTGGAAAACTTGAAAATAATAATCATGACCAAGAATATTGAATGAAAAATTATAAATTTACAACACTGCTAGATACAAGTAGTCTAATGTGAATATTTTCAACACACATACTATGGATATTATGTAGTATTTGTTGTCATGCATTTGTTAAAATATGTAAATATAAGTCCCACTATTGGTTTCAAATAATCTTTAACAAAAATGAATAGGTTCATATTTGAAAATAATCATATGATATGTTGCTCAAGGTCTAGAAACCTTGGAATTAGTAAATAACTATGATTACCAAATGGACAATTAAAACATGACTTACTTGCACTAATTGGGTTTATAGTAGTATGATGTAGGTAATTTGAACATACCACGTATTAATGATGTTGAATTTTGCGAGGCACTTGTTACAACATATGAAATGTAAACATAAACTAATCTTTTGCATAAAGGAAAAAGTTAGTATTTTAGTTGTCATAAGATATGCCACACAAATTTAAATAAATGGCAATTTGGAAAATGACAATTAGATTCTCTCCCATAGATTTGTTTTAAATATGACCATGACCATTATCATGTGTACATGATGCATCGGCATGAGTAACCTACCTACATTTCTTTCCAATGTTCATGAGCTATTATCATGATTTTCATGAACATGTAACTTATGATATGAATGCCCACTTTGTTATAAAATACATAATAAGACTATAAATGTTTTTCATGTTAAATTCCAACTTAATTAGTTTTTTCATGGTTAGGTGTAAGACTTGTGTTGATGAATATGTTGAAATTTGGACAAAAAATGGAACATCATCACAAATTTAATCTAATGTATGGATTTTCAATTCATATTTCATAATATTTCACATCTAATGCAAGACATTGCATGAGTTTATGTGTAAAGAATTAAAAACTAAGAAATTAATGTTCATGAATGAATGATGTTCAATATTGTTATATGTTTAACATGTATTTCATAGTCCCAATTCCCATTTACCTTTATTTTGTAAACAATACTATTCAAAAATTTCAATATGTAATTGTTCTAAGCATCATTAAAAGTGCGAAATAACACAACAATGATATGCATTTTAATTAGATTATGGGGGGGGGGAAGGAAGGGGCGAATTCATGAATACCATCCAAAGATTATCTTTTAACTCCATGTGATTAATTTCAAATTTTGGATGGATTGTGTTGTGTCCACCCTAATTAAGTGGCACCCTTGTTTAGTTAACAAAAAGACATTATGTCCGAGACCAAGCCTTTCCAAACTGAAAATACATGATGATGTTAAAGATTATACGTTGAACTATTCAGACAAATTTGACCATTGAGACCTAATATGTCATATTTCATATAATTCTTTTGTAATTTAGTTTTGTCTTTGTAATCATAAATTCAAAGGTATAATTTGGACGATTCATAATAAATTTGCCATTATTTTTTTTTGGTTCAAATAGTTAAATTGTTACTTACATTCTTTTTCACATATCTATTAATATTCCCCCCTAGAACCTCCACCTTTTAATGGTCCGTGTTAGTTTCTTAAATGCACTTCATGGAATACATTTAATCTTTCTTTTTGTTGCAAGACCTAGTCATATTAATTCATTTGGCCTTTATCATTCATGATCTTGATAATAAGGATATTAATCAATCATTTTTTTCCATTTATGTTATTTTATTTTTCTTTGGATTTGAGTTTTTAATCAAATTTTATTCGTTTTCATTTCACACATTATTGTTGTTTTAATTATACACTTGTATTCCTTTTGGTTTAGCAAAAATTTAAATGCATGTCTATTTCTTTGCACTACAATTTTTTTTGAATGCATTGCAACAACTTGTGCACTTAAAAAACAACCTTCAACTTTTTATACACATTTTCACATCATTACAATTTACATAGTGATGTGGTGCTTTACTCACATTTGGAATTTCTTTGTTTATGAAATTGTGTTTGGGGGAATTTCCATTATTTTCACTAATAAAACAATGACCCATGCTATTGAAATTCAATAACAATGTTTGGATTCAATCCTTTAAAAAAGATGATGTTTTTGAAAATATCCCAATTTACATAATCATTTTAAGTTGTGAAAGGAAAAAGCTTTTTCGTAATGTGTCATTATTCACATTGTTGCATATCAAACTCTTTGTGTTTTTGCAATATTGATGTTTTCAAATGTCATTTGTTGATAAACTTTATTTTTTACCCCATGTGTAACTCAAAGTTCAAACATGAGATTCAACAATCTAGAAAAATCCAAATGTATCACATTTGTAGCATATATTTTTTAATTAAAAAAATTATACACACAAATGTGGAGTATAACTTTTTAATTTCCATTGTTATGGGCATGAAAACTATCACAAATGATTCCTTATACGCACTACGAACATGACAAATTATAACATAACATGCTTAAATCAAAATCCAATCATACACAAAAATTGATATACATGCAAAGTCACAAAGTTTGCAAGAAAAGACATAAATACAATAATACATGAGTTAATTCAACATTAATAAATTATTTGTAAAAATTTCAAAAAATATATATTGGGTTATTTTTCAAAAGTTCTAAAAATATATATTTCTTTTCCTATGTTTTCCCCCCTATGAATGGGTCTTGTTTACTAAATATTTTCACAAAGAAATCAAGTTATTGTTTAGTATGTGCACATGAGAAAGTGAACAACTTTATGAAAAAGAATAATAATGACATTTGTATTGCTCTAAAAATAGACTATTCAACCACTTTTAACTTTACGAAAATGCAATTGGCATTAATTTATAACTAATTAATACTCAACCTTTGTCAAATTGTTAATTAGTATTTTAACCTTTGTTGAATGTAACAATAATTTAAAAATGAATGTTCAATATAATTTTTGAAAATTAATTAAATATTTGACAATGGATTATTGAACTAGTTTAGATATTCTAGTAATTCTTTATTCATTAGCCATCAAGATCATAAACTTGAAATAAAATGAATAACATTATAAGGTAAGGTTGCACACCCCAAACTATATTGTGGAGAAAGAAAGAGAAGAGATTTTTTTTTCTTTGTATTTGTTTGAAAAACTAATTCAAGGAAGTTTCCATATAGCCCACCATTCAAAGAACCTTTATTTGCATGTCCCTAAATAACTATTATGAATGAAAAATGGACAATTGTAAATGAATTCATCCATCATGGATCAACTTTACCCATCGATCACAATTTATTTGATGATAGATGATTTTTTATCAATTATGGATAAAAATGGATGTTCATGGATGAACTAAATATCAATAAGCAGTGAGCTAAACCATATGAAATATTGTATTTATATATTTAACAATTATAAATATCTTGATATATTTCAATGACTTACATGAGGGTTATTTACTCAATGTCATTTGTGACACATGGTGATTATAACAATTGTCCACCAATTGGCAAACTAAAATATGAATTTTGACAAGTCACAAATGGTTATGAACATGAATTGCAATCTTAACAACATAATAACTCAATATCATTTGAAGATTTTTCGAGTCATTTCATAAAATGCATTTAAATATATCTTGTCCTATTTTTGTGTGCATAAGGATTTTCTTTGATATTTTAATGCATTTTGTGCAAAATATTTTGTGATTAAACAAAGGACAATAAACAAACCATTGTGTAGTTCAATCTTTTGGATTTATTTGAAATTAGATATGAATTGCTAAAAGTGGAAGTTGATGACAAATTGTCTTATTAGAGATCTTAGATGGGTTGATTAGAATGTACATTATTCTTAACAAATAAAAAATTGTCAAATTTATTTTCCAACTTTGTTATATGCATGAACAAGTTGTGTCACATGGGTGTTCATTTAAAATATTTTTCAATTGCATTGCTATGTGTAAATAAGAACCAATATATGTTGAATACCATAATATATTGGTGGTTGTAGAAGTAAATAATTCAATTTAAAATTACAAAAACATGTAAAAAATATTAACCAATAATGTTGAAATATGTGAAACCCTTAATTGTCGACCCCAAATTATTGGTTGTTTCAAGTTATTAATGCGATGGGTGTGCAAGAGGTGATTAGACTCACAATTTCAAATAAACAAGCAAGAGTGGTGTTGTTCAAATAAGTTTGTTTTATAGTTACCCATAATCAAGTTGGTTGAATTTTGACATTGTTTTACTATTGCACATTTATAGCAATTAACATTAAGTTAAGTAGACAAACGCGTTACATTAAGAATTATTAAAAGCAAGAGATAATAATTTAAAAACATTGCTAACATAATGTTTTCAAATTAAATTTATATTTGATAGTTACATGTTGAAACTACCAAGGTATAGTTATTATTCTATATTGTAGAGACGTCTATATAATAACACCACAACATTTTTCTAATATCAAGTCCTTTGTTTTGAGGACAACCATTCAAATTCTCAATGAGATTATTGTTTAGTAACTATCATCACAACTTCAATCCACCTCGTTAGTCACCATTACTTGTACTATATCATCAATCACCATTTAGTTTTACAAATCTCAATCTTTATATGCAAATACCTATTGTCCACAACTACACTTTTGATGTGAACCACCAAGGTCACCTAAACTAATTCAAAACCCCACTAAATAATATGTAACATAGGAAACAAGTTAGGTCGAGCCCCTTAATAGCAAGTTATGCAACTTTGTGGAGCTTTTTCACATCCATTAAAGTATTCTCAAAACATGTGTATTTGAAGTCAAAGAGAAAAGTGGATGTTTAGAATTTCTCAAAAAATGTGGAAATTTTCTTAGCACATGATTTTTTTTTTATCCCATTAAGAAAGCCTTTTTTGGCAAACTTGGGAGTAGAGATACGCACAATACCAACAAAGTTTACAAGAGGAATTATTACCCATCATGTATAGTTCTAGGGGAAAAGACCAATGTGAACTTTTCATTTCCGGCTTCCTTTTCTAGGGTCATTTTTAGGGTCACATGTGAAACATAAAATTTTACAACCATTGGGAAATGAATATAGTAAAAATGTAATGCAAAAAAGTTAAATGGTTTTACTGATTTCTTTTTTGGCAAAAACATGAGGGCCTATTTTCTAAGACACTTGGGGGAAAAACACAAATCATTAGATTTTTTGGGGCACCAAATAAATTTAAATAATAAAACCAACACATCCCCAATCAATCTAAGAAGGCATAATGCTTCAATCAATGTTCCTTATCTTGGTTAGTTATACTTCAAATTCAATGGCCTCAACTAAATCTTTTCTTATTGTGCTTCAAAAATGCTTCCAAAGGAGTGCATAAAATGCTTTCAAAATTGTAGAAGTTATGTGAGATCTATTACACCAAACATGCTGCATGACTTGTGAAGAATCTCGATGGCAAGTCAAAAAGAATGAAATGTAGCTGAATGTTAAATGGAACATTAATCATCATATTGCCCATTCAAGCAAAGATGCCAAAACACTTTCCCCTTGCCCCTCCCCCGGAAAAAAAAACAAAAGAAGAAAGTTTTTCTAAATTTAACATTGTGTATATTGTTTTTTTTTTTTGGTTTTTTCCATAGAATAATAAAAAGCTCCTGAGTTCCCTCTTAGTAAATCCATTAATTTATTTATACTTCAAAAAAAGGTTGTTAGTTTTTTCTTACATCCATTTCCACCACAAAGACAACCATGTGTTGGTATCATATTGAAAGTTTGGTGGAAAGACAAGTTGGAAAGCTATCACTTATGCAATCACATGGACTTGTGTGATCACATGGTGGAGGGCCATGAAGAACAAAACACACACAACCTATAATTGATGATTTCCATTCTTTTGGCATACCAAACCTATGGTTAATTTCCACATTGATGAAAAAAATAAATTTTTTTTCAGAAAAATGAATTTTCTTTTTAATTTTGGAATTTATAAATTTTTCCATCATTTATTATAATATCGTGATATGAGTAGTGAAATTATTCAAAGTGCAGCCTATGAATTATGATGATTTTCAACATGTCGACTTCATATTTTCATAAAAATTCATTTCACTATTTTGAGGATTATGTAATGACAAAACTAACCTTAAGGTAAGGTATACATTTGGGGAAAAAATAAATTGAAATAGGAATTTTGGTGGCTCCGGTTTTTGTCATATGTAATATACATACATACATACATACATACCTATTGGTCTCCTTGAAACTTGTACAGAAAAATGTGGTCTTTTTGACCAAAAGTGGCAAGGATATTATTTTATTTTATGTGGCATTTTGGAATCTTGGTCCCCTTCATGATAGTGTCAAGTGGGGGAAGGGGGGTCTTGACAAATCAAATCTCCAAGAGAGGAGGCCATTATTTACTTCAGGCAAAGAAGCTCACAAACCTTCCAACCATAATTTCTAATATAGATAACTAGTTCAAATACCCTTGTTAAAAACAATCCAAGCATAATTTCATATAGATAACTAGTTTAAATACCCTTGTTACAAATAATTCAAGCATAATTTTCATATAGATAACTACTTCAAATACCCTTGTTAAAATATTCCAAGCATAATTTCATATAGTTTAAGTGCCCTTGTTAAAAATATTCCAAGCATAATTGGATATAAATGACTAGTTCAAATACCCTTTTCCATTGGATGCAATTTTGTTGATGTTAAATTAGTTTGTTGAGGGAGAATTTTTGAAGTTAATTTGAAGAAGTCAATAGGTCCAACCAAAAATGTGAAAAAAAAAAAAGCCCTAAACATCCCTTGTAGCTAGATCTTAGGTGCTAAAACAAGAGTTAAAATAGATAAATTATTTTCATGCAATAGTTGTTCACTTGCAAATTCCACCAAATGATACACAATTATTTTTTATTTTATTTTATTTTATTTTAAATATCATTTTATCATCCTCAATTTGTAAAGAGCAGCTAAAACTAAAGTTCCTTAGTTTATAGAGGATGGCATCTTACGTGGTGGAAAAGCGTTGTCAACGTGGCTTGGATGACACACCTTATGCATAAGGTGCCACGCGTCAATGGCCCAACGGTTCGATAAGGTAGGTACCTACTACTAGGGTAGCCACACCACCCCCCCCTCCCCCCCTTCTTTATTTCTTTCTCAATTGTTTTAAAAAAAAGAAAAAGAAAAAACTGAATACCTAATAAGGTCCCAAATGTCAACAGCCCAACGGTTTAACAAGGTAGGTACCCTAGGTACTAGGTACCCTAGGTACTAGGTATCCCCCTCTTATTTCCCAATTCTCTTACTCAAAAAGTAAATAAAAATGAACAAGGTCCCACATGTCAACAGCCTAACGGTTTGATAAGGTAGGTACCTAGATACCTAGGTACTAGGTACCCCCTCTTGTTTCCCAATTTTTTTTTACTAAAAAATAAAAAAAAGTAAAAGAAATTCACCCAAGGTTGTTTGCCAGATAAGATCCCAGGGCCTTTCCAAAAGATAAGGACCGGGTACTGGCTATAGCCTCATGCACGGCCCTTCCCTTCGGGAGCGCCCCCTCCCTCCTCTAAGGACCCTTAGGTTAAACCCTAAACCCTAAACCCACAGAGAGCAAAGAAGAGGAAGCGACGAGAAAACGCGAAAGAAGACACGAAAACACGCGATGCCCACAAAATCCAGGAAGAATGAGGAGACGGGGACAGAGAATTTTTGCGAGTTCAAGGATTGAAATCTGCTCTTTAGAGCAGTGGAATCAAGCGCAAACAAGAGTAAGGATCACAGTTTCTCTCTCTCTCTCTCTCTCTCTCTCTAGATCAGTGGAACTCCAGGACAAAGTAAACCCTGCAATTTGAGGGTTTTCGCAATACCCGAATCCTAGGCTCTCTCTGCAGCGAGGTTTTGTTTTTCCACAAATACATGGGTAGGTAGTTTGATGGGGATTGGAATTTTTGAGTTTGAAATTCAAACAGGAAAACATCATAGGATGGTGAGGTAAATTTTTAATGGACGCATTTTTTGTCTTCCCATTTTCCTCTACTGTTTTTCTGAAGCACCCCTCCCCTCAATGTTTGGCTTCTGTGTTCTTGTCAGTGGCAAACTTGGAATTCATACATTTTAGTCACATGGTGTTCTGTTAAACCCTAGCGTTGAATTCTCATGCTGCTGCAATTCTGCACATGTCAAAGTCAACTTGTTCTTGCCGATGTTCAGATTTTTTTTGGGGTCAACCATCCTACTATCAAGGAAGGGTTAGGGATTTAGGGTTTGTTTGTTTGTTTTGTTTGGTTTTCTCACATTGAGATCTCCAAACCTCAATGCCCCTTGGACTGCTCCTGCACCATAGGTTTAAACATCATGAAACCAGCTTGGTGCACTGCTACTCAATGAGGCTTTCCAATGTAGTTCTTACTGTTGGGTACATATTCCTCTTGCAGCTGCTGTGGAGGGCATGCCCCCAAGGAGCCATCACAGCTGTACATTGACTGCAGCTGGCTGTAGCAGTGGATGGCAGCAAGGCCATGGGAGAGTCATGTCTTTGACAACAATTCTGTTTCTGAGGATGTGTTTAACGGCTGTTCTTTAAGAGTGTTTTTTCGAAATGTTGCATCTCCAGTGGAAATGAGTGAGTATGAGCCCAAACAGAAAAAAATGACCAGCCAAGCAAAAGAATCTTTTGCCCCACTTTTGGGCAGTTCTGAGTGTAAGCTGGACACCAAACCAGAGATTGCAAAATTGTGCCTCACTCAAGTTCTGTTTTGTCAACTGGAAACAGCCACAGTCACAGCCACTGGAACTCTATTGCTGTGCATCATACAACCAGCCAGGGGGCTTTGCAGTTGGGCTGACCTATTCACCCTCACAGCAGGGTGTGAAAAGGAGGAGCCTGAAGAAGATGGGCATTCAAATGGGCAAAGATGCAGAAGGATTTCTACCAACCAATATGTATACATATGCTGCTCTTATCGATCAGCTAGAGAGGGCAATGATGATCAAGTCGGTGGTATAGGAGATGAAAAAGATGGCTGCTGGTTGAGTGTATCAGCATTCATGGTACTCATTCATTGGAACTGGGAGGCAAAAAACCTTGATGGGCTTTAATGGTTTTGGAATCAAATGCATGACCAGAATTGTTGGCCAATTGGATGCAGCATCTGAAATCTTTGAGAAACTGGGGGAAGTGAATTGTCAACCTAATTGTATCATGTACTCATTGCTCATTGACACTCACACAAAAGCAGGCAGAGTTGAGCAGGCATTGTCATTTTATAAGTGAACAAAGGGAGAGTGGGCGAAGGGAGAGTGTACAAGTCTCAAAGTGTTCTGGCCAGAGCTTTGGAGGTCAGTGGCAGAAACACTGAACAGCAGATTCTTTCACCAATGATGCTGGATTGCTGTAAGAAATTGACTCTCAACCCTGATGTGGTGCAGACAAAGCCTCCTGGAAGTAATAAAGAAAGGTGGGAGTTGAAAGTCAAGAAAGTTGAACTTGATGGCATGTCTTCAAATGACTGCTTGCCAAAGTCAGGCAAGCTTACAGAAATGTTAAGGACTTCCAGGGTGATCTGACACTGAGAAGCTTCAAGAATTGTTGGGTCTAAGACTACAACCCACCACATGTCATGAACAAGCTAAAAGCAGCTGAGTAGGGAGGGTTATGTTGCATGGCAATTTTGTGAGCTGACAGAAAGCCCTGATAATTTTTTGTGCACACCCAATACACTTACAGGAAGACAATGGATAATTGGGCATGCAACAGCAACTGGGAATTATGAACTGACTGAGAAATTGCTTGCAGACATTGAGAGAGATCAAAATAAAACAATGCAAACATTAAAACTACCTCATCAAGTGTTTGGATAATAGCAAGCAAGCATACAGAAGCACTTCACAGGTTTGATTTCTTCTCTGTGTCCTTTGCCTCAACAGGCTCTCTAGAGGTTCAGGGGTTATGTGGCAGAGAAAATCAAGATAGCAGTCTTGGAGCATTGTTTCTTTTCACATGGTGGAGTGTTACTTTCTCTAACTCCTTCAACCTCATTTACCAGTCTCAATAACGCCTCTAAACCTGTTCTTGCTCGTTTGCAAATATAATGGAGAACCAAGGCTTCTGGTCTGTGCCATGACATCTTTGTCATACAGAGAATCTTAGAATTCCTTTTCAATGTTCCTTACTTACCGCAAGGAAGGTTGTAACAAAATCCTGTCTTACTTTCCAGAGTCCTGTCAAGATCGTCATTGTCTTTTTTGTTGTTTCACTTAGCATTTTCTTGGGTGACCTTTGGATTTTCCAGACAATATCATGGATCAATTTTTAAAAAGTTTATTGATTTTTTTATTTTTTTTGCAACTGTTCATGTGGTTCTCCATCTGATCTGCAATGTGCAAGATCTGTGTATTCTGTGACTTGGGGTTTATTGGCTTGTCACTGTCCTTTAGGGCAGAGCCATTGTGATGCCCACAGAAATGGGCCAAAGTTTGGTATCCCTACATTCTAAGGGCATGTGGAGTCCGGTATAGAAATATTTCCATTATAACTGAAGGATCCACTTGGGCTTTACCATGTGTTTCCAATTGAGTATGTTGAATACATATCATCCTTATAGATGTCATTCAAAGGGCACAGCCATTATGTGGCCAGCCACTTGTTGGATTTAGGACAAAAGGGCAAAGTGGGTTTTCTGAATACTAATTTTTAAACTTTCAGTTCAGCTTTGTTGTGATTGGTTGTTTATTTAGTTTAGGACAAACAGGGAAAGGTGTATGCTGACATCCAACTTCTAGGATTTAGGGTTTTAGGGTTGTGACTACTAGCTAGCTTTTATTGTGACTAGTTGCCACACACAAACAAAAAGTTTTAAAAAAAGCTTTGTTGTCCAATTTTTACACTATGCCTTGGCACGGAATCTAATGGCATGCAGGGGGTGAGGGAGTTGTTAGAAGTACAGTCCAGTGACGCAGTTGTTATCAAATACAGAAACAATCAAACCAATGACATGCAAAAACCAATAACATGCCCGAGAAGTGACAAAGTATCACACTCATGTGACGTGCAAATGGGTAAATAGAATCCAGAAACAATCAAACTTGTCTTTCTAGGTGACATTCTAGGGTCCTTGTATAAGGTGAATTGTCAATTCTCCTGGATTTAGTCTCCGTGGCTGGGATATATCAAAATGATTCTGCTTCCGATTGGAGGTTGAGGTCCAAACACTACTAAAAGCTTTTGTTTCTTCCACCATCATATAGGCATGCTCATATTTGAACAATTCTTAAAGATAACAGTTATCTGCTTCCTGAGGAAGGCAAGGACATGCAAAAAGGTTAGGTTTGGTAAAACCTAACTTTGTAGGCTCTCAAACCTTTTTTATCACTTTTTTTTCTCTTCCTTCTCTGAGGCTTTTGCTTCAAGTGGTAGCATTGGTGAGAGGAGCATGGTCAGGAAGACATTAGAGGAGGTTCCATTATCCATTTGAGCTTCTTGGGGCCCAGGGGATTGGTAGTTTGCAAGCTTTTTTGACAATTGCCACCCATCCGAAAGCTTCAGACCCACTAGATAGCTTGGAATTCAAAGTGGGTATAGAAGTCAGCCTAAGCTTTTTGGCCATTCAACCTCAGGAATGACACGTTTGGCTGTTTTTTTGGTATTCCCTAGGTAGCTTGCATCACCTACTTTGTCTAAGTTAAGTTATTACCAATCAACTGTCAACCACTTATAAATAAATAAACAAAAGAAAAATACCGGGCAACGAAACAAGAGAAGAAAAAAGAAAGGACCCAAGTCCAAACAAAAGACCACACCCAAAAGTGCAGAACACACAATGGGGAACCCTAAGAGGAGAAAACAGGAAACCTAGGACCTAAACCTATCACCAGTAGCACAAAGCAAGTCGCAAGGAGATGGGCACACCCAAAAGTGCAAAACGCACAATGGGGAACCCTAAGAGGAGAAAACAGGAAACCTAGGACCTAAACCCATCACCAGTAGCACAAAGCAAGTCATGCAAGGAGATGGGCACACCCAAAAAAGTGCAGAATGCACAATGGGGAACCCTAAGAGGAGAAAAAACGAAACCTAGGACCGAAACCCATCACCAGTAGCACAAAGCAAGTTGTGCAAGGAGATGGGCACTTGTAAGGTCTCTACTAGCCATCAACCGGGCTTTAAAGTTCAAGGTTTACAGGATTGCCCTTCCTTGTGAAAGGGTACATACTTACTACTGTCTATGGAATAGCAACAAGCCCCTGGCCATAAACCATGGTATGAAATATTCCCAAACATCTTAGCTCTCTTGACCTTGGTAATGGGAATAATTCATTAACCAGGCTCTAAAAATCCCGTGCTATCTTATCCCTGGTCATGGGTATATATTTTCATGGCCAAGGTTAGGTGAGCCTCGGTCTAGGGTTTTTCTTGGAACATTCCTACGGCAAAGGGTTAAAAGGAAGTGACAACTTTATGTAAATATTTGCAAAAAGGGCTTTAACTTCGTACCCCTTGCCAGAAGAATATTCCCATAACCAGGGGTCAGGAGGGGGTTATTTCCTGACCCAGGGTTATGGGAATAATTGATACCATGGTTTGTGGCGGGTGGTATAGTAGACTTTTTGCCTATTCCATTAACTGTCAACCTGGACTTTGGCAGTCGAAGGTTTGAAGAAGTTTCCGGACATGGCATTTATAAATGGGCTCTTAGCAACAACCCAGCTACACTTCATGTGTCTACTTTTTCTTATCAAACTCATAAAATATGGCTTAAAATAGCTAAAGATGCAGGTACCAACCTAAACTATGGAGGGCATTTGTAGCTAGGCTCAGAGTAAAGAGTACCTATCTATCTTAGTCCATAGTGAAGGATTTGACTGAGACTTGCCCTTTAACCCCTGATAAGCCAAAAATAATAGTTTATTTTGATTTTTTTGGAAGGGGTGAAGAGTGTGGACATTGGACATATAAATAAATTAGTTATTTATTTATTTATTTATTGGCCTTTCCTACCAAGGCAAGGATATTATGTCTAGATTCATTATAGAGTATTGTAACTTAAGGGAGTTTGACCCCTGGGTATATACGTCTATTTTTATATGAGGATTTTTGAAATTTGGTATTTTGGCTTGTGTTGAAACTTGAGATTAGTTATGGTGTTATAATCTTGAAGGATTTTGGTTTCTTTTAGAAAAAATTTCAAAGGTTATATTTTTGTAAGGTGAAATATTTGAGTTCTCATAATTCTTTTTTTGCCTTAAGATAACTTTTAATGTAAATGGCAAGGTCAGAGTGTGACACACCCATTGTTTATTTATGGTTGTGTGAAGATTTTTGAGAGCTTTTTATCCTTTGATCAAACATTCTCACATGGATTTGAGTGAGGTTCTGGTAAGGAAATGTATGCATTGGGCTTCTTACATTGAACATATGGAATATAAGCAGATATAAGGTTTTATTATTAATATTACATAACTATGAAAATGTATGTTCTTGTTCGCACAAATATATATTCATCTATTTATTTTCTATGTATAACTATTATACCACAACCATCATCTTACCATGGATTTTATATATTCACAAATTATGTTAAAGCTTTAAAAAATTAAACTTTCAATTCTCTTCACAAGTTTTTGTTTATAAATTTTTTCACTCTCATAACAATTTTTTTTTATCAAGTGAAGGTGTTTTTAAAGGTCTCAAACACTCACTTATAGACCAAATAAAAAAAAATTAAACAAGAAATTTTCTAAAGTTTTATACATCACATGGCTCATCATATGATTCAACATGCACATTAATTTGTATAATGATTTTTCTTATGAATCACCAAACCATCATTAAATTATAAAACCCCATCACTTAATAAATTACCAAAATTAATCTTTATGATAACATAAGTAACAAGTTATTGATATCAAAAGTTAACCCCTAGGTAATTACATAAGTAATAAGCTATTGACATCAAGTTAGAAACCCATGTGCTTTGAGTGCAACATTGAAGGTGATGAATGTCACATGTGGGTTGTAGTAATAATAAAATATTAACTTTGGAAATTCCTTTATAAGCTAATTTAAATAATCATTGGTATGGTGATCAACCTAACTTCCATTCAAAGTTGTTGCCTCTTTTCAAGGTTCCTCATGTTCACATTCATGAGTTGAAATTTGTGAAGTTTGATTCTTATTGGAAGAATCACATTTTTGGCTTAAATTTTTTTCATGAGTATTGAACTTGATCATTGTGAATGTCATACTAAGATGAAAAGAATTTTTTTTGACCAATGAAATTTTATATCCAACTTTGGGCAACACCTCCCTCTTAAAGCATGCATGAACTCAATATAACTTTTCTATTTCATCATTCCCTTTTCATTTTAGTTTTGATTTTGGTTGAAACTTCTACCAAAGATTTATGACTATGTAAAATTTTGAATCCAACATCTACATTTGTAATCTCATGCATGGACAAATAGAATAGACTAAGTTTCTAATTAAGGTTTTAAATAGTGGTAAAATAGATACACAAGGAATTTTCATACACCTCCATGTGTGCTTGAATGTGGGAAAACTCTTAGTTATCCTTTTTATAAATCCTTCTTAGAACCAATGTCAAAGGAAAAATTTGTCTCCCCCAATAAGTGTTTTCCAACCAAGGAAAATTTACTAATTTTTTCTTTTGACATTGGTTCATAGTACCCTTCTAATGGCATAATTGAACTTTCCTTGAAAGGCTTTTTGGGAATATTGCAAAACATCTTATGTTGAACAATTTCCTCTTACTTGTGTTCTTAGATTATTCTTGTAAGTAAAGTTAAACAATTTTCCCACAAGGGAATCATGCAAGAGTTCCTTGTGATGTACCAAAAGCTTTGGGTCTTAAGGGTTAAGAGAAATTAAGGTGAACATTATTTAAGACTAATAAGTCTATAGAACATAAATACGTCGGTCTCATGTCCATGGTAGCTTGTGGGAAGATTAATAATCATGAATACCAAGTCCATAGTGAAGGATTTGACTAGGACATGCCAATTAAAATAAATAAAATCTAACCTAATTAAATGAATCTATAGAACATATTTACATTTTTTTTTAAAATTTTGAAGGAACTTTTTAAAGTGCCTTTTGGATGAAAGACTTCTTGGATTATGGCCCTTCAAGTTTGAAGGATAATTAGAATTTTGCCATAAATCAAAAGGCTTAAATAAATGTTGGCCAATTTTTTTTTTGGGACCCCTTTATCAACCCAAATTATGAAATAACCTACTTGCTAGATCTAGGTATTTTTAATACATGCGTATACACCTACCTGGCTAATATTATAAAGTTTGATGCCTAGAAATGCCTTATTGGCAAGGTAATTACGTGTTGACCATGACACATAAGAATTACTTGGGTTGGTTATTAGTTTTACATTTTTTATTTTCTTTCATTTGAACATTTGTCATTCATTTAGGTTGTTGGATGCCCAATACCTCAAACCCTAAATCCATACTTCATACAAATGCACTTGGTCTTTCTTTCTTCACTTTCAACATCTTTTTTTTTGTATTTTTGATAGTGCCTCCTCTATCAAGGAATTGGGACAATCAATTGATCCTTTCAAGGCTAAGTTTCATCAATTGCTACCATTTGCATCTCTTTGATATTATTTTGGGAGTAGATTGAATGAACAAAATGATGAGGTTGGAGGTTGGAATGCAAGGAGATATGTGAGGATTTGATCACTTTGAATGCATTTTCAATAGTCAAATTAACTTCTAGTGTGTGATATGTGATATTCTAATTTGTTGTGAATTTGTGTTTTTTTTTTTTGTTGCAATATGCAACTTTCAATTTTGAAGCAATTTTGAATTTTGAAATGGAAAAAGGTTTTAGGAAATTTGGTCAAAACCATAAAGTATACAACAAAATTTTGCAAGTTGCTTGAATGTTTTAGTTTAGCTTGAAAAAAATTCCATCTTTCATCCCTTTTTTTCAAATTGACTTTTATGTGGGTTTAAGGTTTGTTTTTTAAAGTACTAGTTTGTTCAAGAACCTTTGAATGAAAAAGGTTGAATCTATAGCCACATTTTATCCTTTTGTTTATAGTTCTAATCAACAAAAAGTTTCCAAGAACTATTTTCCAATTCCAATTTCAAAGTGCAATGGTGTTTAACAGTTTTGATTTGAATTGTTTTCACAAGTTTAGAATTTGAAGTGGAAATGGTAAAGATTGAAACTTTCAACTTAAATGAAAACTTGTTACTATATCATGAGTACAATGGTCTTGATGATTTGGGAATGGGTTCATTTGAGGATACAAGGTTAGTAATTAGTTCAAATTTAATATTTTAATGCACCATTTGGTTTTGAAAACATTATAACTATATGCATTTTGGACCTATAAGCAAAGGTTGCATGGGAACTATTCAAGATTCAATTGACCTTAAATTGAAAAGCATGGGTTCTTCATTGCATTTTTTTTCCTTGGCATTATTTCAAAATCAATGATGGCAATAAGTCAAATCTTATTTGATTTCAAGCCATGTGGTGTGTCATTTGTTATTCTATCTCACAAACCTATAAGTATGGTGCCACTAAAAAAAGGAAAGGTTTGATTGCTTATAACCAATAGCATGGGATGATGTGCATGAAAAAACACATTTGTCTAAACATCTAACCACTTGGTGATGTTGGAAGAATGCCAATTTAATGTTTGTTGCAAAATAAAATTGTCAAGAAAAAGGCAAGTCAAGATTTGGTGTTGGTTATGGGGCCATCACATAACATTGTGGGAGTGTTGATCTTTTTGCCAAAAAAAAAAATCAACAAAAGAAATTTATGGAGGATTTTGTTAGTTTTGCCAAAGGATTTATATATATTTTTTAGTGGAAAGCCAATGATTGAAATGTTTTTTCATGTGCCAAAATCTTTGAAATGTGTTTCCTTACCATAAGCAAATGATTCAACATGTCATCCCTACATTTGTGGTTGAAACCATGGACCATTATGTGATGCTAACTCTGAATTATTTTGTTACAACAACTTTTTTTTTTGATTGGTGGATGTTTAGATCGAAACATGATACATTTGCTCTTATGATTAATTTCATCAATTCACATTGAGTACCTTTTCATCTAACAATGGGATTGTTTGAAGCCACTTATACAACTAGAATTACAATGACAACACATGTGAAGGATCTACTTTCATCTTACGTTTTATGTGACAAATTGATTACATATGCGAAGGATGAGGGTGACAAATTGCTCAAAAGAAACTTTGGCCATCTAAAGGCAACAAAAATATAAAAAGGATAAGAAGGATGACCTTGCTCATTGAGGTATCAATTTTTGCTTTCATGTCCATAAGCTTAAACAAACATGTTAGAAGTCTTTTTTGCACTTGATTGGAACAATTGTGTCAAACTTAACAATGCTAACCTTACCTTGAGGCAATAGAAAAACCAACAACTTATCAATAAAAATTTAAGATGTAGAATGCATTGTAGTTTTTGTACATTGTAACAACTTACCAACTACCCTATTGCTTCATGCCAAAGTTTAATTGGTTAGACAAATACTCAATAATCAATGCCTTCATGTTTTTTAAAATTTCAAACACCAAGTCTAACCTCCTATCGACATGTTTTACATGTTGCTTCTAATCCAATATTAATCAAGAGAGAGGTGCCCACCTTTGAAGAACAATACAACTTCAATTTTAAGCCTACATAAACAACTCCTTAGTTTCAAAGTGAATCAAGCAAAATGTATGATATTACCTATGCTTGCTAACTCAAATTTGGCTTTTGGCTATTGGGATGACATCTTATTAAAGAATAATTCAAAGGCTAGCTCTATGCAAGAAAGGGGAGGGGGAGAGGAGGTTTGGGGATGCAACATTCATGTCCTATGGAAATTGAGTGTAGGGACAATGCCAAGTTACCATTGGGGGTGAATGCATGGGTGCCCCAATTACTCATGTTGTAGATATGCATATCCTATGAAAAATGGGTGTAGTGATAATGCCAAGTAACAACAGGGCCAAACATGTGCCCCAATTGTATTGTAGATATGCACCTACATATCTTTCAATTGGCTCCATGATCATCATGTTATCCATCTTGAACTCACTCCACATAACCCTAACTCTAAAAACCTTTGCAGTTTTCTTTTAGTGTTATTGCAGGTTGCCCCCACCAAGGGGTAATACACCTCTAATTACATTTTTGAAAAGCCCACCAGAGTTCTTTTCCTGTGATACCTGGCTATTATCTGGTGGGTATCATGGGGAATTATATATATATACATATATATGCAGTTTTATTGCCCTGTAAAGCCCATACCCTTTTTTCTTCACCCTACACAGAATGATTTCATTATGCTAAAAGAGTATGGCATCTATACCATTAGACTTAGTCTAATTAGAGCAACTTTTAGTCACATTTTGCTTGGTTGTAATGCTTCTTCTCACAGATGCAGCCTGGGTATGGGTTTGGCCAATTAAGAATAATCCTTGTAGTATTTTTTGGAACTCCCCCACAGTCCAAAAGAGTGGAGCACCTATTTGCTCTGCGTGGATTTTTGGCATGAAGATATTGACCTCTTCTCATGCTCTTCTGTGAGCTTCACCAGATTTTCCATGCACTAATGAATTTCAGTAGATGCAACCCTCCCCCCTTTCCCCCCCCCACCCACAAAAAAAAGCCCCTTATTCTAAACAAGACCAGTTTAGTGTAAACATGATTAACATTTATGCAAACACCACAGTGTAAACAGTCCCATGGCCCAGGACCCAACAAAGGTCTGTTTTAGTCAACTTTCAAATTTTGATGTTTATTAGCACACCTACCTTTTTAGTATCAAAATTTCCACAAGCTGTAGCCCTTGTTGAACATGAAGACAATGGAAAAAATAAAATTCAAATTGTGATGATCAAGCATAGTAATGCAGAACTTGAAGTCCTCAAAAGCTTCCCAAATAGGGGGGAAAAAAAAATCCTTTCAAGCGAGGTGGGGGCAACAAGGAAACAATGTAAATTTAGGGTCTGTTTACCACACACCACAAACACCCCAAATCTAAAATTGGGTATCTTCAATTGTAAGAATTGCAGAAACTATATGATTGTTGTAATTATTGAGAATTTATTCATACTTGCAACCTAACTAAATGACTGAGTAGAATTGAAAAATGACAAAAATGACCTGATATATAAAAGGTTAGAAGCACATCACATCCAACAACAGACAAAGAGGCTAAAGAGGAAATACCTTTAATGCTGAAAAAACCAAAGGAAAAAAAAAACTCTGAAATTCAGCAGTTGAGTGAACAACAGCCAACAATACCACATATATGTTCAGTGACCTTCACCAACAACATGTAAGTATTGTAGTGACCAGTTGCCATAACATTTTCACTGACTTCTTGAGGAACTCCGGGCAATTGGGTGCAAACCAATATCAGGTAACATTAACCAATGTACTGAGTTTCTGTCACAAGGCCAGCAGTAATGGGAAATCTCAGCCATGATCCTTGTTGAGCTCTACATACAAGTAAAAGCAGAAGTGATGGGAGAATTTGAAGGAAATGAAGAAGAAAGAAAGGAGAACACAAAGACAAGCAAAACCAAAAAGAAATCTAAAAAACATAAAGAGAAAATGAAGACTGAAATTGAATTTTCTTTTTAGAACATTTTGTGAGAAATTCTGCATACAGATGAGAAAACCTCAACAACCATTGAAACCTTTGAATCTAAAACCCTAAATCCTGAATGGAGCAATATAGATCTTTGTTGAATCTGGGTTTGGTAAGGCCTTGACTTAAGAGGTTTCAAAACCTTTGAATCTAAAACCCTAAACCCTGAATGGAGCAATGTAGATATTTGTTGGTTCTGGGTACCGTAAGGGGTTTGATTAAAAGCCGCGTTTTTTTGGTGCGATGTCAAAGAAAAAGCCCCTGGACTCCCACTTCTCTTCACCATAAATTTCCTTCCATTCTGTTGCTTGACATGATAACACATTTGATGCAGCTAGCTCCTCTGCTGGTGCTGTTGAAAACCCACGGAACACCTTATAAAATGCTCACATGCTTTTCTCGTACCTGCCTAACGGGAAAAAAATGTCATCTGGGTAATGCCAAATTCTTTGCGTTGGCTGAGACATGTGATCTCAAAGGCAAACCAAATACACAAATAATGAAGGCAGCAGATACGTCTAAGAACTGACAATTACCATAAGTGCAAAATGCAGTGTAAGGGTTCAGCTTCCAGCAGATGGATACACATAATGAAGGTTCTACAAACTGGTCTGGCATATGAATGATAGGTTTCACAAACAACTTCAGTAAAAATACAGCAACATTTTAACTTCCTTGAGCAATTTGCCATAGGCTCAAAATCCACCAGGCCCCTAAAACCCTCAACCCCGAAACTCATCACCAATTCCCACATCCTCGCAAAATTAAGTCCTAGAATTTAAAACACTGCTCCTAATCGATCCTGTAATTCTTACTTTGTAGCACATAATGACCATCAATATAGGAGGAAAATTCCAACATGAAACCTTACCCTACCTTGAGGTTCACAAACTCAATGGACTGTGTTCAATGTCATTTGGCAATTGGGATTCCTTCCTTGACAAAATGGATGCAGCTCACTTGCAGATCAACCACTCTCAAGTTGAGTACATATGGCAGCAACTGAAATGATTTATTTTGCATGTCTGTAAACAAGAAGCCTTGGCTAGATTTATCCGTTTCAAGTGTTAGAGGAGGCCACTTTTTGGACCTCTGTTCTGTCAATGAACATTCTGCAATCTAAGAAGCATGGGAAGAAGGCAGAATCGACCGAGAACATCTTTTCCATACAATGAGAATGGTCTACCTTTTCAATCCTTTCAGGATTTGAGGTAATTGTCAGAAGGCCAGTAGTCAGAGTGGAAGGTACCTCAAATTCTTGAAAGGTCTCAATTGTGAACCCTTGTCCTCCATGAAGGATCAAGGTTTTTCCACATTAAGAACCGCATTATAGGACCGCATTAAGCACTTTGTCAGCTTGGTTGGGATTTTCTGGCTGGTCCTAAGTTAAAGTGCAATTTATTGCTCCAAAAAAAGCCAATTCTTTAGGTTTTGTAAAGTGATATATCATATTCTTTAATTTGTTGCCTTTTCATTCTTTTGAAAATTTGATCCCGGTTTTATGCTTGGGATGGCCCTTGGTTGGGGCCCAAAAACTCTGGCTACCACCTTGTGTAGGGGTCCTTATTATTACCAAAGTAGTACCCCTTGGATAGTTTATTTCAACGAATATGTATGGAGGTACAACTATACACAATGTAAAAATAGCACCTAGTGGAGGTGACCAATTAGTGAAAGTTGCAAGCTCTATAGCCAAACATATTGTGAATGGGGGGTTAAATAGTCACATTAAGATTACCTTTTGGAGAGGTTCACTTAATATTTCAAAATTGTTGCTACAATTGGCCAAGTGGGTCGCATTGATGTTCATAGTTGGATTATATAAGTAAAGTTGGATCCAAATGTTGGTTAGGTTAAATGCCCCAAAGCAAGAGGCATTGCCATGAACCTCACAAATCATCTTCATGGGGATGACAAGGGCCTAACCACAATTGGTAAGATAAAAACCATTAACTCCTTGGGGGTTGAACTACACCTGGAAAGAGAACTCGTAGAAGTAATAGATATAGAAATAATTTATTTTGTGTCATTGTAGAAAAAACTAAAGGGAAAAACTTGTATGAAAAGAGAAATAAGATAAATAAAAACACAAAAAGTAGTTGGCAATGACACATTCACTGAAAAAAAACCCTTTCAAGTTTCACAGGGCTGATCCTTTACTAAAAATAATTGGAGATTTTAATGTAGGGGTAGAAAATTATATATTAACATGGTCTCATGCATTTACCATTGTACCAATCATGATTGGTCATGTTATTATTAATCGTGATAGTAACAAACATTTATTTATTTATATAACAAATCATATGGTAGACAACACATTGGGAAGCAATGAGTTTTCTAATATAATCATGATAATGGTTTTTAGATATATAAGAAAAGGGAACAAGTTATACCAAATGTAGTTTCACATGTTAACCTCTTATTACTATTTAAATATATAAAGGACTTGGATAAGTCCAAAATAATGATACATAATCCCTAAATTGGTGATCATCCATCACTAATGCTAAAATTCCTAAATCCCAAAGCATTCACATGTCTCAAGGAATTGCCCATGTCCACACATTTTTTTATGTTTGCAACATCTTACCCACTTTACATATCAAGCAATGATGAAAGTTGAATCTATTGTCATTTGGTTTGGGTTCTTATGGTGTCTTATATTGTGTAGCATAATGTCATATTTGATGATATATATTTTGGGATTCTTTGGAGAAATAACATCAAAGACATTAAGGTGAAAGGGAATGACCGTGTCCTTTCCTTCCAATGCAATTCACCAAGTCTATTGCTTAGAGCAAGCTGACTACTATGGTCATTTGTGCTATTTTCTTTGAGATTGGCATTGTCAAATTGTAAGGATTATGTTCAAAATGAACTACAATTAAGAAAACTAAAGGATAACCAAATTGCATTTAAAACCCAACTATAACCTTTTATTATTTATAGACATTTTTCCTTAGGATAATTTAGATGTCTTTTATGAACAAGCTATAATTAGAAATATTCACCAAGCTTGGCAATGCAACTTCATTGATCTCATGATGAATTTAATCATTGATTTCAATAGGGCTTCAGAAGTTGTCCCAAGTTGGTTTGTCAACAATTAAATGGTAATCACAAGATATAAAAGATATACCTTTATGAGTACTTTGTGGCTTCAACATTGGGTTATTATATTCATGTTTTCAATAAACGTCCTAGAATGTAAATAGTTTTATCTATAGATTCAAAAATTGAAATGTGCCATGAATGTTGAACTTTGTAATAATTCTTAAAGTGATTGCAACCTTCATTGACAATTCATGTTGGATGCATCAAACATTTTTTATATGTGGCGACATTGGAATATTGGAGTTAGGTATTTAAATCAAGGTCATTTTGATGTTTTTATGTCATAGGATGATCATTTAAAGGGCATTTAACAAGTTACAAACAACAACAATATTAAGTAGGATGCCTCATGATCACAATTTTAAGGTTTGGGTTATTTCTTAGCATGAATAAAAGGTATTTTGACAAATAAATAAATAAAGCTTAGTAGAAAACTGAAAAATACACCTTCCTCAAGTTGTTTCATATTTTTTGGAGCCCATATGAATAGATTATGAATATTTGAAATTGAAACATCTAGGTTGTTTGATAAGTGATGCATATGTATTATGACCCCCAGCTATATGCTCACATTCAAAAGATGCCTATTGGATGAAAACACAAAATAAGTAGTTGGGAACCAAGTCTTTCCAAGGACTAAATTTCCCTTGGTTTTTTTTTTGGTTTATAATGCATTTTTTGCAAAAAAAATCAAACTGGATATTGATTTTGAGGGCAAATACGACCCATGACATGATATACATTTAATTGTTTTTGCATCAAGTCCTACATTATAGTCAAATATACAACTTTTCTTTGAGATCACAAATTCGAAACTATAATAGTGATTAAGGATGTTCAAATATCAAAATCCAAAAAGGTGCATGCAATATAAAATATTTTTGAATGATTTGAACACATGGAGCCCTTTTTGTGAGGTACATTAAAGTTCACAAAAAAATTGAAAACATTTAATGCACATTTGACAAGGGAAAAAAACTTTTGAAAAGGAAAAATCATGTCCACATCCTTTTTTTTAGTGTTAATAATATAAAAGGACTCTTGAAACATAATGAATTTGCATGAAAAATTTGTGATTGCAACTTTGAAAGTAATTTTGAATTTATTTTAATAATTTAAAAAATATATATATATAACGTTCCCATGGTGATTTGTCAAAGATATAGAAGACAATTTTTAAGCACTATCCATATCATGTGTGGTTTCTTATTTCACATTTTCACCCTTTTGGTAGTTCATTTTAAGCATTTGAACATTCTAAATTCCTCTTAATGACACATTTCCAAACACCATTCCCTCAAAACCTATAACCCATTTCTTCAACTATATTAGTGTCCAATGTCATACCTAAATAAAAATTTAAAACATTTAAGTACCACTATATTTATGTCATTTTCAATCTCAAGTTTTGTGTGTTATAACATTAGTAAACTAACGTTCAAAGAACTCAAATTTATTCTTTTAATGAGATCTAGTTTCATTTTTAAAAAAATTGAGGTTTATTGCACCATGTAACCACCTTCCTATTATTTTGATAAAGTTGTTTGTAGTTATGTTGAGCATATAACACAACGTTTTAATAATAATACATGTGTCACATGGGGAAAAAGACCACTTGTTGTCACTTAATGTGTTTTTAAATAGGTTCCAAGATTCATTGGAACATTTAGGCAAATTTCTTTTCCCATTGCCCATTAATATATTGTATAGTGGTTATGGTTTTTAGATGAAATCTAAAGATTCATTAGAACGCTTAAGTGATTTTCTTTTATTGTTGCTTTTTAATCTCTTTTGTCGCAATTGTGCCCTTTAGCCAAAATTGAAGATTCATTGAAACATTCATGTAACTTTCTTTCTTTTCTATTGCCTTTAATCTCTTAATCCATCATGGCTATGGGTTTTAACTTTCAATAGCATGGTGGTTTGCAAGTGAACATTAATGTGGTATGTGGGTCATGGTAGTCTGTGAATTCCATAAGGTGAGTGAAAGGTAGTTGTTCTAGGGATTTTGTTTACTTTGTTCAATTTGGTGTAATGTGGAAAGTTTTTTTTGACATTTTGAGTGTGCAACTATGGGCTTGAACTGTAGCAATGGAAAAGACAAATTCCTAAGAGGATGTGGAGGAAGGTGGTAGTGGTATTTTTCCTTGAATGCAACAATGAAACTATCAAATAAGAAAAAGGATGGAAGCTCATTATGTGATGTGTGCTCCATTAATGTGCATAATCAAAGGGGTTGTCATCAAATTATTTCCAACTAACAACAGGTTGCCCATAAGATATTCAAGGACAATGGATGTCAAAGAACAATGCATTATGTTTTCAACCACAAACCCTAGAAGAAAATTGGGTTTTTGTAACCAATAAATTTGTGACTACTTGCAACTATTTGTCATTTGTGACTATCATTGATTAGTTTTGCAACTATTTTTTGCATTTGGTTACACTTGCAACTAATGTTTTTTTTTTT
>Ga0116227_10001017_pt1 | contig 60082 bp, 56 predicted proteins | sample S1TSphgellanicum_FD_89693 | JGI IMG/M metagenome (GOLD analysis project Ga0116227, IMG submission 89693) | Host-associated microbial communities from peat moss isolated from Minnesota, USA - S1T2_Fb - Sphagnum magellanicum MG | ecosystem: Host-associated > Plants > Peat moss > Unclassified... | reverse complement strand
TAATTGTGTGATTTATTTGCATGTGTTTATGTGTATGTGCATATATATGTTTATAAATGTGTAATAACTCCTGACCTTATTTGAGTGACATATCATAAATACGTCACTCAGCCCAAGGCAGCCTGGCACAGATTCCTACACATGGGCAGGCGCATTAGAAATCTGCACCTTCGAAACATGCCAGGTTTCAGGATCATGTTTCAAATCCCCCCTTACAAATTGTGTTGCACCTTCATAGCTCTCTAACTTTATGCCTTTTGGTTTACATCCTGAACAATGTAACCTAGTCCTTCAAACTCGATGTTCAAAACAGCAAACTTAAAGTCCCAAAACTTAAAGTCTCGAAACTTGACGTCAAATTGTGAGGTTCGACCCTAAGCCCCAAACATGAGCCCAAAACTTCACCCCTGAAAGTAGTCTTGGAACTCAAAACCTAAACCCAATAAGCCAAGACCTCCCAATATGTGAAGGCATCAAAAGAGCAAAAAAGACAAAACTTGCAAGAACTCGAAACATCAGCAAAACATAGCTTAAATGAAGGGTTTAACATTGTCATAATTGAAATATTCAAGTTTCAAAAAATGTGTATCAAATGCACGATGAGTCAAACATTAGTAACATATCATTTGAATAGTCTAATTTGGAAAGAATATTAAATCTAAATTTGTAATAAATAAAAAAATAGCTTGAATAATAATATAGATTGGGGATGACCATATATGGTTTATTTAATATGGCTAGTACACCCCAGAATTTATAACATTGGTAAAAGGCCTAAAATTCAAAAATTCACAATCTATTTCCGCCTACTTTTACTTTTTGACCAAGGATCATCAATTGACATACTTTAACATGCTTGTGCCCTTGGATGAAATGGTAATGAAAGCTCAAACCTAGAATCCATTGCATGAAGATTGAAAGGCCAAATCCTCGTTGTAAGAAAATTAACCTTTATATTGTGAGGAATAAAAGTTCATTTTAATGCTAAGGAAACCCATTGAGCAAGGTCTTCCTTTTCTGTAGGTTTGTGGTTGTTTGCCAACCCCCAAACATCTCGATATTTCTTCAATTTTTTTAAAAATGGTTTAAAATAGATAACATCCAATGGTTAAAGGGCATGGCTTGTGTGAGCTAGCAAAGTGAGCATGTCTAGCCCTAGAACTTAGGCTTCACATACTATTTCCAATGTCACATGGAATCCATGCCTTTGTAAATTGAGTAGATGTTGATTGTTGGGTGTTATATTACCAATTGATTGAACAAAATGTGAAATCCAAGCATGAAATCTTTTTTTGGTCATCCATGTTTTGTGTTGCATAATCATAGTGCCCCTATATCACATTTTAAATGCAAATACGCATGTAACGGCGGCCTTTGAAAATGTAAAAACTAGGACTGTATGGTCTAGCTACATTGACACATGCAAGGATTGACATCCACTCACATGCTTTTAGAATTAACCCATACACATAATGTGAGCCTTTTTTTGCAAAAACCTTTCCTCCACCATTATGACCATCTTGGACACTAGATTCATCACAATTCCATATGTGATTTCGAACATAATTGTATTTTTCATACAATTGTTGCAAGGTTTTGTAGAATGAAGCACAATTGTCATGGTTCAAGGCTTTTGCACGACTAACCTCAAGTCCTTGGACCATGTGCAATGATAGATTTGGATGTTTTTTCTTGAACCAACGCCACCAACATGCACCAAGAATGTCATTAGTGAATGGAGTAGTCCATTCTCACACTATTTCAACAACTTTGAATTTTAATTGCTAAATGCTACTTGTGCATGACCGATTTCCTACATTTTGAAAACCAAATTCACAATTTCTTCTTCCTCAAATTTTGAAATAATGTTTGTTGAATTAGTTTTTTGCTTTTCAATTTGCCATTGAAACATTCTCTCAAATGAAAGAGGAATGCCATAGGACCTTGCATGCACATTGATTGGAGTTCAAAACTTTGTAGCATCCATGGCAACATGAAAAGCTTTATTAGTCCATTGAACCCTTCCTTGTTGCCCTCCTTTCTTTGCATTTGTTGCCTTTGGGTTGTCTAGAAATAGAAGATCAAGGATGAGGTGAGAAATGGGTTGTGAATAGGATTAAAACATTTCATTTGTTTGATTTTCAAATTATTTTTGGAGGGAAAAGGTTTAGGATGTAGTTCTGGAATTTAATGAAGATTGGGAGATTGTTTTGTTTTGACACAAATATATGGACTTCAAATCTTTGTACATCCATGCAAAAACATCCTTGTACTTTCAAAGAAGTTCCTCCAACTCCAACACCTTTTCTAGTTGTAACTTAGAATTCACCTTCACCATCTATGGTTATTCTTAACACCCCATATTAAGTTTTTTAAATTGTTGTGCTTCTAGTAATATCTAGTCGATTATATGCAACTCTTGAGCCTTGACCTTTGCTAGGGTTTCATCTATTTGGACATTCTTGGCTAGAGTTTGTAACACATTTCTAAATACCCATTTTCTTTTAGAGAAACTACTAGTTCATATCTATGTGCAATTTCTCTTTCTACTAAAAACAAATTATGTACTACTTAGTTTTGTACTATGATTCTTGATTTTAGTACTTCTATGGTTGGACTTTATGATTCCTATAGATTGAAATGCATCTGGTAGACTAATGGTGCCTATGGAAAACAATTATAGTTCAATAGCAAATATGATATCATCCTCATTAGTGATACCATTTTGGTAATTGTAGCATAACAACACTTTTGGTGTTTTCACCTTTGTTCCCAAGTGCTTAGTCACTTGTAGATGCAAGCTATGGTGGCTCATTTTTTGCATCCTTATGGACCTTCTATATAGTTTATTATATTCAAATGCCACAAATGCATTGTAAAATCGTTAATTTGACAAAAATATTTTTGGATTAAGATTGTCAACTTCCATAAAATATTTATTAGGGGGTGAAATTCAATAAACATACATCAATTGTATAGTAATAGACTTTTAAAGTGGACATATGGACTATAATCTAGGTTCTACATTAGCATTCAAATGCATTTTTTATTGTGATTTCATCTCAATATTTTTTATAAGGACTCAATATATGATACATGATGGAAAAACAAATATGGATTGAAAAAAATTACAACAAAAATTTTAACCAACAAATAATTATGGACTTTTGAATGAACAAATTTCAAAAGTCCCAATTTTGGTAATTTTTTATTGGATTGATATATTTTTTCCCTTAACATGTGTAATAAAGAGTTTTCTAGATGGGCAACCTTTCATATGGACTTTATTAATTGATTAATCACCACATATAGGGCCCATTCAACATTTGTTTTAACGTTTTTTTCCATTGTAATGTTAATTTTTCCATTTATATGGACTTTTGGGACTCTTGTCTTTTTTGAACCACCATAACTTGCATCTACCCACCACTATGGTTTTGATTGTTCCATTCACTTGAATGGTCATTATTGTCATGCATGTACATGGCCTCATACATGATGGCCAGTTACGGGCATGCCCATCATGCCTTGTAAGGTTAATGTGCATTTTTAGGGTTAATGTACGGTCTTAGGTGACTGTACGCTATTAGGTACTTAGGGTTTCAGTTTGTTGGCGATTGTATAAAAGGTCAAGCCCTTCTTTTCTTTTTTTAGTTTTTTTAGAATTCTTTAATCAAAAGAATTTCCTCCATAGTCAGATTGGATTTTTAAATGTTCACGGCAACCATTGCACGACCACCGTCTACATACAATACATGTTCATTCCTTCTTTGCAATTCAATTTTAGAAAAACTCTATTATCTGTTGCTTCATGTTGAAAGTGACAGATTTTTTGTGCCTTTGAGTTTTTGAATTGTTGCTACTAGTGTTGTTGCTACTAGTGTTATTACTGCTAGTGTAGTTGTTGCTAGTGTTGATATTGTCAGAGGGAGCATAAGTTGATGTTAGTGTTGCTGCTGGTGTTGTTGTTACTGAAGGGAGCTTGCGTTGTTACGTTTCTACCAAGTAAAGATAATGCAATGTCAGCCATCGTTGGAGTGCCATGTGTTGCAGCATAGCGTTGGCCATCATTGGAGTGCCATGTGCTGCAGCATAGCGTTGGCCATCGTTGGAGTGCCATGTGCTGCAGCATAGCGTTGGCCATCGTTGGAGTGCCATGTGCTGCAGCATAGCGTTGGCCATCGTTGGAATGCCATGTGCTGCAGCATAACGTTGGCCATCGTTGGAGTGCCATGTGTTGCAGCATAGCGTCAGCCATCGTTGGACTACTACGAGCTGTAGCGTAGTGTTGGCCATCGTCGTAGCGCCCGCCATCGGTATAGCCCAACAAGTTGTAGTGATGTTCAACCTCTGTTCGTTCGACTTTTGTTGGACATTTATTGGACATTTGTTCGACCTCTGTCGGACTTTTGTCAAACGTCCATCAGACTTTTGTTGAACATCCGTTGGACTTTTGTTCGACTTCCATCCGATATCCATTTGAGTTCTATGTAACTTTCATTTTGCATTGTGCATCTTGCCGTTCTATCATCCTACCTTTCTGTTCGACATCCATTTGACTTCCATCCGACCTCCATCTGACGTCTATTTGTTGTTGGTCATTCCCAATGACACACCATATTTTTGAAATTGTACGTTGTGTTAAAATTTTACAGTTAGTGCTTTGTATTGTTACAAAATTTTGGGGCATGGGACAACACCATGTCCTTGGATGATGAGAGCATTACCGCTCAGCTAGAACCTAGGTATTAGCTACGAAGTAACACACAATCTTTTGAGCTAATTTTTTTAAGCTCACGATCTTCACAACAGTACCATCAAACATTCATAACACCATCGTCATCCAGTACAACTCCTACCAAAAATTCAAGTTTAGGTTACACTACATCGACGGTGTATCAAAGTCCATTTGGAGGGGTTAATAAATGGGGTACGCCTGCTGTCACACCTGCTTTCACATCATCACCTATATTTTACTGCAAGTCGTGACTTCTACACCCATATATACCATGGAGGTCAATAGTTCTTCTGGGAAAATTGAGAAGTTTCGCAGAAGGCTAGGTACTATTTTTTTTGAGGGAGTTCAAGGCAACTTTCTCAGCTATGGTTTGTGAGTTGGAGCTCAAGTATAGCGCTAATTACACTGAGGTGTTCACATTCAAACAACTGGCCTGTTATGTGCACTATGACACATTGGATGTCTACAAATAACATTCTTTGAGGATTTTGGGTGTCACCCAAATCCCCAACCCAACTTATGCCACAGCCATTGCCACTGCCTTTCAAGCTGTATTATAAGCTGCCAGTGCACATCATGGGACTATGCCCAATAATCTAGATTCGATACCTACTTCAGTAAACCTTTCTCCTCAACAACTCATTGCTGCTACCACAAACATTCCTCCCACCATCGATGCACTAGCTTTTGTTGATCTAGTGGGAGAATTCTTGCGAGTTCTTGAGCTGGAATTTCCGATGAAGAGTTCTAAAAAAATTATGCAGCTCACCACCTTCTTTTGGTAGAAAGATGAAACCCTCAAAATGGTTTATAAGAGGCTTCTCAAGCTTAAAGAGGATATTCAAAGCATCACAGACCTGGAAGCTGCCCATCGGTATCTTCATTCATTAGAAGGTACTCTGACACTCCATGCGCAGGTTTTACAACGAGTTTTTGCAAAATTTAGAGACTCGTACACTTTGTTAGATGTGTACAACATTTCTAAAAAGCTGGAACTAGTTCATGCAAACTATGAGGTTAGTACTATGAGGCTTCCTTCACATTCAAGGCCTCAGCCTCCACCAGCTGCGCCAACCAAATCATCACATTCTTCTTCAAGGGCTAAAGCAGTGCACTCGGCTACACCCATCCTATTGTGGCAATCCTACCCACAAAGCTAGTGAGTGCAACATTCCTTCTAAGGATCTCTTTTGTGATTACTATGGGAAAGAGGGACATTAGGAAGTTGTTTGTTTTGCCAAGTTCTTGGAAAGGAAGCAACTTCAATTACTACGGCAAAATCTGTCAACATCTTTTGTTGTCCCTCAACCAAAAACCAAGGCACCTAAACCTTCCACTCAAGCTTTCCCCACCAAGGGTAATTCTAGAAAGAATACTAAGAAGAAGGAACACAATGCTGACAAGAAGAAGGTGTTTCAAGCCCATGCCATTCAAGTTCAGACTTTGCAAAATGAACTCGAATCATTGAGGACCCAACTTGCTAATCTAAAAGGCAAGTCTTTCTAACCAACTAATCATGCCCAACTTGTATAAGGTTCAGGATCACGGGAGGGACCTCCTAGGTCATTCTATTGCCTCCCACACGATGCCATGGTTGGGGAATATGTTCTTTCCAGTGCACACAATTCTAGTCTCACTCTAAGATTTGCTATTTCTTTTTGCCTTTCCTATGTCGTGGCACAAGAGGCTAGTGTGGCACCCAAAGTTTCTACCACTAGGCAGGTGATTCAGACTAATGGATTCGCATCTGGTTTAAGTCCTATTACCAGGGCTAGAGGAGTTCGAGCAATCATGCCACAATTTTTTCGTCCTCTCAACATGGAAGAAGATTGCACCTTGTTGGTGAGGGGGGAGGAGACTACTACACCACAAGTTGTTAGAGCATCAAATTCTCGTGTCTTAGGAGTACATGTACATCAAGAAAACATACAATTTTCCATTGATCAGCTTATGAAGTGCTAACTTCAAATACGTGAAGTGGCGCAAAAGCTTGTGAGTACACTGTTGTTTAGTTTTCAAAATTTGAAGCTAAGCACCAGGGACATAATTACAGTATGAAGGGATACCTTGAACATTACATCAGGTCTTTTACCAATCCCTGATCCACATGCTACAAGGGTCCCATCCAACACCCTGGAGAGACACTTGATTGGTTCATGTGTTGCAGATGGCATTCGTAATTTGGTCATTAGTTCTAGCATGGCTAAACTAATGGGCTTTCCTACCTCTAATTCTACATTCACATATAAAAAAGGAGTTAAGAACACCTCAATTGTGGATTTGTTACTTAGCAAAGGCGTTGTGCATAGCCATTCTCCTCACAAAGTTTCTCATTCATTTCCAAAGGTGGTGCCTAATGAAAAAACTTCCATCACCACTGGAGTTGCCATTATCGACAATACTAATTCAACAATCCACGTGGGAGAACATACACCCAGGGTGGTACTTCTTGATATAGGTGCCCAACCAATGATTCTTGGAGTTCAAATTGTTAAGAAGATGGGCATGCTCAACTCCAAACTACAGAAATCTATGTGACAAATTTGCACCATTAGTGGGAGCGTAGAGGAAGTACTTGGGGAGAACTCAGATTTGATTGCACTTAATTTCAATAAAGGTACAGATTGGGAGTTTTGCCTACATATCAGATGTTTAATCACTAATGCCACTAGTTACGATGTGCTCATTGGGCAAAAGGCCTTATTTCCACCAGGTTTCACAATTAACAACTAGTTCGAGCATGTGTACTATCGAGTGGATTGGGAGATTGATGGCCACTACCTGGGATACATACCCCTTGATTTACATGGGAACCTTAATCCTATGGCTCACCATTATATGTTCAAGGAAGCACACATAATTTCCTACATTCAACAAGCTAGCCACGAGTGAATAGAAAGAGATGAGGAGGAGATAACTTACGCTCAAGCTACTGAAAGCTTGAAGGTGGTTCCTATTAACATTCAACACGGACCAAAGGTTTTACAAAGGTTCAAAGTAGCCCACGAGCCCTTGGTCAAAGCTCCATCTAATTTTGAGAACATGGAAAGCCATGGGGAATCGATTAAGCCAGTACTTCGTTAACTAATCACCTAGACATCGCCTAAGGAAGGGATTACATTACTAGAGCTCTTTGGTGGTATTGGTATAGGTTTCGAAGCCCTACTACAGTCAGGGATGGTGGTTCGAAAGTATTTCTATGTAGACATTGATCCTATTGCAAGGCAAGTGGCAACATCGAGAATGATGGAGAGCACAGCCAAATTTCCACAACAGTTTGGAACCACCGCATGGAAGACCAGCTTCATTTTTTTGCCCTCTAACATATAACTAATTCAGAAGAAACATATGGAATTACTTGGCCCCGTGGACTTCATCATTTCAAGTTGGGAGTGTCAAGGATTTTCAATGGCTGGATTTGGAGAAGGCTTAGTGACACAAGATCCGATTTCTTCACGAACATGGTACAATTGATCACATGGGCTCAATCCATTTCTCCTGTGCTTGGTTATGTAATTGAAAACACCTTTTTTTTGGCTTGACCAAAGGGAGAAAGTCCAAGAACATTACACACTAATCAAGCACTACCTTGGAGAACCACTCCTACTCAATGCGGCACAATGTTGTTCTTATGCGCACCAACTGCGCAACTGGTGGACCAACCTTGCACCACTCTTAGTGCTGCAGTTGGCTCTGAGATACACCATCAGAGACCCCAACCTAAAGGTTTTTCACATATTGGATGATCAGAGCTCTTGCCAACCAGTTACAAGGTAAGAAAAACCTCCTTGGTTTCCTGCGAACACAATAGGAAAACCAAGAAGTGTTTGGCCCACCTTTGTCTCCTTCCCAAGAGCACACACCTTTCAGGGAGATGGACCAAGCTTAGTATATCATCATGTTTCAGCCACTTGGGATGAACCAAGCTCAAATGAAAGAGAAAGGGCTATGGGGTTCCAAACAGGCATTATTAGTCACACTAAGTATTGTGACTAAGGTGACTAAATTGGAGCGTAACGCTCTACTAGGGAGAGGCATGGACCTGAACTCCCTTACATGGTTGTTGGTAACCTGTGTATTTTTAAAAATGTACACAACACTAACACTGATTCAATCAGCTTGCAATTCTGGTGATGCGACCACAAGGCACCCCGACCAAGTACACTTGCCTATCTTCAACACTCTACATTTCACTATTAGTGTTGGGGGGGGAGGAGGTACCATGTAATTTGACTCAAGTTGTTTCTGATACACCTGGAGATACATCAGCTTTTGGATAAACAATTACAACCCTCTACGAATCTGCACAGTTGGATAGTGGAGAACCCAATACACTAGGTTCTTCAAACACACTTTCCAATTCCATTCCATGTGTTTCCAACTACCTTTTCGTTATGGGGAACCAACTCACCAAGAAGGAGAGAGACTAGGTCACAAATTTGCTAATTAAATATGAGAATGTGTTCGCATTCTCAATGAAAGACTTAAGTAGGTGTAAGACCATGCAGTTCTCTATAGACCTTATAGATGAGACACCCATTTATCAAAGGAGGCATAGGTTGAGTAAGCATGAGTGGGAATTGGTAGATGAAAGATGCAAAGAGCTCCATGAGGCTGGTCTCATTCAGCCATCAAGTTCTGATTTTGTAGCCGCTATAGTAATGCAAAAAAAAAAGGATTCAACCAGATTATGGATTGAGAAAAGGATGTGTGAGGATTATAGGCCTTTGAACCTAGTTACACTTCAGGATAGGTACCCCATGCCCATCCCCGAAGAATTATTTGATAGCATTGGAGACTCAAACATCTTCACAATTGTGGATTTGAGGCAAGGCTTTAACCAAATTGTGTTCATTGCAAAGGATCGCAAGAAAACAACATTCCATGGAAATAACAAGTTGTGGGAATGGCTTGTGATGCCTTTTGGATTGAAGAATGCACATGATGTCTTTTTTCACCGAGTCATGGACCAGGTTCTTGAAAGGGCAGATTTCTTGAAATGCTACATAGATGACGTCCTAGTGCATAGCAAGGGACTCTTGTAGCACTTGCTCATCTTGAGGAGTTATTCAAGAGGCTCCATGAGGTCAATATGAAAATCCATCCTAAAAAATGTGAGTTTGTTATCACTTCAGTAGTTTACCTTGGACACAGAATTTTGCCAAATGGTATTATGGCTCATTGGGCCAAAGTAGTAGCCATTTTGGAAATGCCCAATCTTACTCATGTTCACACTTTGAGGAACTTCATCCGACTATGTAATTATTACAGGATTTATGTCCAAGACTTCAATACTATTACTCATCTTCTCTATGCATTATTAAAAAAGGATGTTGCTTGGACATGGAGTGATGAGGCTCAGGAAGCTTTCAACACACTTAAGGAAAAGCTTTCAGAGTTCCCCATTCTTAGAAGACCTGATTTTAGCAAAGTCTTCATTCTACACACTGACTAAAGTGCTCTTGGTATTGGTGTTATTCTTGGCCAACTTGATGAGGAAGGCAAGGAATATGTTATCGCTTATGCATCCCGAAACAACAACAACGCTAAGAGCAACTACTCTTCATACAAAGGGGAGTGTCTTGTTGTTGTATGGGCCGTCATACATTTCAGGCCCTATCTTTATGGCACTGAATTCTCTTTGTACACCGACCACCAACCTATCAAGTGGTTGATGACCAACAATAAGCTTATTGGTAAGTTAACTTGTTGGGCTTATACTTCAAGAGTATGAGTTCAAGGTTATTCATTGACCTAGTATTACACATCAGAATGCGAATACCATGTCGCGGAGACCCTTCACTACCTCTGAAGATTTCTCAAAAACTAGGCAAGACTACAACCAAATTCCAGCAGTACATGTATCTAATGCATCTAATTATCTTGCATTACTGTAATGTAACCTGGTTGAGCATCCCATTGTGGATATATGGGAAGATTTGAACACTTTGAGGTTTCTTCAGCATGGGGAATACCTTTCTCAAGTTACATCAAGTCAGCGGGATCACATATAATAGCGATCCAAATGCTATTCATGGAGGGACAATCATTTCGTCCGACGCTTACCACAAGGCGACAGAATGGTCCCTCCACCACATGAACGACCTGGTTTTATTTAGAAGGTACACTTGGAGCTTGGACACTTTGGAGTTAAATGTACTTATAACCTTCTTGCTCCTCATTACCATTGGAAAGGTATGTATGCTCAAGTCCGAGACGTCATTGCTAGGTGTGAGCAATGTGATAAAATGAGAACTTCTTTCTCCTATTGACAACTCACGCTTTTTCCACTCCCTATTATAGGCATGTTCTATCGCTCGTCATGTGATTTAATTAGAGAGTTACCACAGACCTCCAAGGGTAATGTTTACATCATGATTATGATTGAGCATTTTTCAAAATGGGTCAAGCTTGTTGCGCTGCTAGACAAATCATCACATAGCACCAGCCAGGCTTTCATACAACATGTCCTAAATAGGTTTAGGGCTTGTGCTGAGTGCCTTATTGATCAAGGATCATAATTCAGGGGAGAATTCTAAGACCTACTTGACCATGCTCTCATTGACGATCGCCGGACTTCAAGAGATCAGCCCCAAGCTAATGGCCTTACAGAAAGGATGGTTCAAACATGTAAGAAAAGACTTCGGAACATATACCTCACTAGGAACAAAGAGGATTGGGACTTGGCCCTCCCTTACATCACCATGGGTTACAGGATGTCCAAACACGCTTCTTTGTTTCATTTTTCTCCTTAATTTCTATTTTTTGGGAAACATCCCATTCCACCTTCTTCCATTGTTGCTCAAATGGACCAGCTTGTGGACTTGGACTCTCCATCCACTTGGACCAAGGTCATCACATAGAGGGCTGCTCTATTCAAAAGGGTTATGCCCATGGCCATGGAGAACTTATCCATTGCACAACATCAAAACACCTTACGATATGCACACACATGAGGTGGTAGTTACAAACCTAAGGTGAGACAATTTAGTGTTGGTGGTTTTGTGTATTTCCAACGGCAACCTAATGATACTCTAGACACTTCTTCCGGTCACACTATCTTAAGGATTAAAACAATCAAGCCTTCCGGTGTGTTGGAGTTGCAAGGAGTTGACAGATGCACAATTCGGGATCACTCTAAAAATTATGCACCCTGCCACCTACCGAATTTGGATCCTACCATCATCACGTCGACTTGGATTCCTCCATTTGACTATCCATGTCATGTTTTGTATGCCAAAGGACAAATAATGCTAATCAGATGTTGCTTTGCGATAATTGTAATGGTGGATACCATCTCTTCTACCTCAAGCCGAAGCTCACTCAAGTTCTCGCCAACATTTGGTACTGTTCATCATGTTCTCCTATAGCATTGTGATTTCTACTCAGACCATGCCACGCTTTTCCCAGCTCAGGTCTGGGGGGGAATACATGAAAATTTCATCTTAGCCTCCTATTGTGCATTGGATATATACGTGCATGCATCTCTTTTTGGTTGAATAGTTTCTACCTTTGGCTGGTTTTAGTCTTTTTGTTTAGTAGAGTTTACTATGGATTTACACCTTTACGACACTGTACGTCACGACACTATGTTGTTTCCCCAATCATGTGTTACTTTGGTATCCTTCAACCATGGTCTCCCTAACAACATGGAATAACTAACATCTATTACACTATTTTGTAACACAATAAATGTAGTAATATAAGGTATGTCATGAACAAATATATTCATTTCATGAATCAATCCCATTGGCTTTGTAGTGGTCTAATTTGCCATCCTTAAATTATATGGTGCGAATTTAGATTTTGGCAACCCCAATTTCAATCTTAATTGCCCTACAATGATGTTAATTCCAAATCCGCAATCTAACAAAACATCCTTTACAATATTTTTCCCAATTTGTACTTGAATAATTACCTTATGATTATCAATAGCTGCAACTATTATTGTTATTCCTAAAACTACAAATGGTACTATTTTTTCTGTGACTATTTTTGCTACATTTTATGATTTATTTGGTTTCATATTCTAGCATAATTTTTTTCTCAACTCAAGAGCCATCTTTAATAACTGCCCCAAATTCAAAGTATTGATGGTTTCCAACATTTGTCTACTGATATCCTTAAATATTTCTTTTACTGATATTAGTTTATTTTGTGAAAGTACAAATTTTTGAGGCTTAAAGGTTATTAAAGAAGGTGTTGTGTCTAGCATATTAGGCCATGTTGTGTTCCATCCCTCCATTGATGCAGAAGAACCCTCACTTGTAGTCTATGCCTTCTATAATTGTTATATGGTATCTACCATCATCTTCTTTCGTTTTTATTCTTTTTCCCAATCTGTAGTAGTTTTGTTCTTATGTGGTTTTCTCTCCTAGAACACCTATTCTTTTGTGATTTTATTTCTAGTAGCAACATTTACATCTACTACATTCACTTTAGTAGTGACTATTTAACATCAACTACCACTTTTCAATTTGAGGTTGATGCATTTTCCCTTAAAACATCTTTTGCATCTTTGCAAAATTTGGAAAGTTTGTCATCTTGTGTCCATTCAAACCATAGATATGACATGCTTATGATCCATTCTTTTAAGTTTTAAAAATTTTGAATGGTTGCTTCTATGGCTGCCACAATTGGCTATTCTTTCTTCTTCACTTTGCATGTGTCTACATTATGATTATCTCTACCATAGTTTGTGTTGTGTTTGCAAGTCTTTCATGTTTTTGTCTATGATTTTGATGTTGTTGGGTAAAACCACAATATGATGGACTTATTTAGATATGTCACAAAGGCAAAAAAAATTGGGTTAAATATATATTATTGATAAAACCCATATGCAAGTTGAGAATTTCAACAAAAATGGACTCAAATAAGTGAAACTAACTTCTTTCCCCTTCCAAGTTTCAAATAATTACACCAATAACATTAATATTCAACGAAAGATGAACTTTGTAATATCGGTAATTATTGGGTCACAGTCCATAAAAAAATGTGTTATGAACACATTGTTTACAAGAAAATTAAAGATTTTTTCAACAAATTTGGAGCATGTTATATTTTCAAGGGTTATGACAATTGAAATTAAAGTTTTTGGAAAATTTGAAGTATATGAATTTTATAATTACTTATTATGTGTAATAATAGTCCAATTTTTTTCAAAGTCCATCACATATTCAAAAGTATTTTTTTCATGACCAAAACTAAATGGAGGTGGGTGTAATCACAATACAACTAAATGGCAATGTTTAATTTTATGACATGTGTCCATTTTCAATGCCAATGATTTGGTGACAATATGTGTCATTTAAACACACTTTGGTATTTCATATAATTAATTAATTAAATCTAGATCATCAAATTTAGGTTTTTTAGGATGTTGACATGTGGCATCTAGGTAGGTACGCATATAAATAAGGTTTATTTTATGACACGTGCCCATTTTGAATGCCAATTTTGTGGTGCCACGTGGCATTTTAAACACATATTGGCTTTTAATTTTTTAGTTTTAAAAATTAATTTTAAATTGTCAAATTTAAGGTTTATAGGATGGTGACATTTGGCACCTAGGTAGGTAGATAAGTAGGCCTAAATAGGTAGGTAAATAGGACTAGGCTAGGTAGGTAGGTTTAGGATAACCCTTTTTCATTTTGTATTTAACTTTTAGGGTTGAATGCCTTTTATTGGTTCATCCCAAATGACACTTGCTTTTGAACTATTTCTAGTGCACCTATATAGTTTTTAAAAATGGAATGTATGACAAAGGATATGGGATAAACATTCTAATTGCAAGCATAACCAACTTAGTTGCAACTATTATCTAATATATATATATGTTATACTAACTTAGTTTACCTACAAGTTATATTAACTATTATAGGTAATAATACTAATGTGATTATATGATTATAGTTATTATTCAATAATAATAAAAATAATAAAAATGATATCATTATAAATTTATATAATTATAGATATCATCTTTTTTTAATTATTATTATTAGGTAATTTAATCATTATTATTGTAATAAATATATGTCTAATATTATATTATATTATATTATACCATATTATACCATATTATATTGAAAAATATTTTAGAAAATAATTTATAATTATATCAAAGTATAATTGATAATTAAAATTATTTAAATATTTATTATTCTTTTGATATAATTATTACATTTAATTACATATTTAGGTTATAACTAACTAGTTAGTTAGGTACCTTAAGGTAAGTTAGGCTAGTTTATGTAACCTAGCCTAGGTTAATTTATATTTTGTACTAGGTTAGGTGAGGTATATTAACATAGGTTTAAATAACATATATAATTATAAGAACTTAGACTACTTATGTTACCTAATTTATGCATTTAATGTATATTAACTTATTTTGATTTATAATAATTATTTACTAACCTAGGTTATGGTAATATTATATATACATATACATAATATATATTTGTTATTTGCCTAGGTTATAAGGTGTATTAATGTAGGCTTAAGTATCATAGATAATATATTGTATCAAGTACATTAACCTAAATATGTATTACTTTAGGCCATTCTTTTTGTGATATGTATCCATTTTGCACATTAGTAGTTGCATGTTAGTTGCACACACAACTGTATAGCCCATATAATATATGATATCAATTTTGTAGTTGCAAGCATGACCAATCTAGTTGTAAACAATAACTAGTTACGTCCAATTACAAAATGATGGGTTGCATATGACAAGATTTCTTCTAATAAGGCATTCTTGATAGTGATGTTAACTCTTTAGATGACCTAGCCTCCGATTGTACAACATTCATCTGTACTCTTTATGGTATAGAATCCAATCTTATAGAAAATGGTTTTGTTCTATTCACACTTGGAAAATTACATAACTTTAATTTTTTCGTACAAATTCTCTTTCACCTAAAACAATTTCATGTATCCTTTTTTTGAAATTGTTTTGAATATGTTCTCTCAATTGTGGTTGTTCTACAAAGTCTCTATCCAACATTTGTTGTCCCACATGTCTAACAAATCCATCCCTCACTTCACTATCAATCTATGGACATTTGTGATCACATGTCTTTTAACTTTATAGAAAGCATAGGTTTTGGAAAGAATTTGAGCCAACTTAGTTAAATCCTACATTTTAAATTCCTTTTTTCCCTTTCAATTCCTCTGCTTTTGTGGTCTGTTTGAAATGGTAATGTCATCTCTAGAACATTCACTTGTGCATCATCATATATAGATGTTTTAAGGTAATTCATTTGCCCACTCTAGAATGTTGGGATTGTAATTATCTTCCACGTCCTAGTCCTCTATTGGTTCATAATATTTTGATGATGTTAACTAGTATACACATGGTAAGTTTGTGTGCATGTTGTAATCATTCCTTCGACTATTCACAAAGTTTAGATTTGAAGAATTTCCAAGGTCCACCATTAATAAGTCATCCCCTAGATTTCTCTTTTCTCGATGGCATTTGGAAAGCATGGATAACCCTTTTTCTTGGTATACATCAAATTTGATCCTCCTCACTAAAGATTGCCTTCTATAACTAGGGTGTATTTGCAAACCTTTTGTCCACATTTTTCTTTTTGCTCCAACTTTGACTAAAAACACCCAATGTCTTGTAGGTCCTTCTTTTATTCGCAAACTTTTTAGTTCCAAAACTATGCCCCTATTTGGTGTTTCATACATTTTGTGGTCTACATCTTGATTTTTTTCAAGATTTGAATTCATGTTTTGGCACCTAGCTTTTTGATCCATCTACCTCTTAACATTACCCACCCTCCATTTTGGATTTTGTCTTCGAAATCCTTGAAAAAGAAAAAAAATTGTGTTCTTCAAGTCAATGTGTTAGCCATTTGTCTGTTGATTTATTCATCATGAGTAATAATATTATATTATTTGTCTTGTTTTCCATAGGCACCATTAGTCTACCAAATACATTTTAGTTTGTAGGAATCACAAAGTTTAACCACATAAATGTTAAAGTTAAAAATCATAATATAGAACTGAATAGTATAGAATATGTTTTAATAAAGGGAGAAACTACAAAGAGGTGGATGAAAATCCTTTAAGGTGTACCACATAGGACGAAAAGGGCCTAGTCTTTACTGTAATCCTATTTTACTTTATATTTTGATCCCCATTAAAAAAAAAAGAATTAAAAGTTGTCAAAAATTCAAAATGATTATATTTTAAACCATTACAATTTTAGATTCCATCATAATCATCCATAAATAAATGTGTTTTTACATGGTAAAAAGGACTAGGTAAAAAAGATAGAAAAAGGTGACGTTATGACAAGATTTTGATACACCTTAAAAAAATTGGACCTAGGTATGAACTAGTAGTTGTTCTAAAAGAAAAAATGTATCCAAAAATGTACTACAAACATTAGCCAAGGAATGTCCAAATAAATAAACCCCAACCCTCCATGCGTTGAAATGCATCACACAATCTACAAAAATCCTTGACATTTATGTACATTGTAGGCCACTAATACCTTGCATCCAAAAAAAATTTCAATGTGATTTTAGTTACAAAATATCCTCCTACTATTCCTTCATGTAACTCCTTCATCATCTTTTGTGCTTTTGTGGTTGATAAATGTTGTTTCAATCTATTATCATGTCCCATCATGTACAAAACATCATTTTTCATTATAAAGGGTTCAACCCTCATGGCCAATTGTTGTTTTTGTCCTATTGATAAAGAGTCTTCCATTTGCCTCGTTTGTAAAAAATTCATGACATCATTCAACCATTAAGAATGTTCAATGTTTGACATATGAATTTTACAATTTAATCTCCTATAAATAATGTGGATTTAAGGGACCATAATGTGAGTATTGCATTTTGCCACCCACATACAATATGTGTGTTTAAATTGTTATGCAAGTATTGCATTTTCATTTACAATAGACAGAGTGAATTTAGGGTCATAATGTAGGTATTGCATTTTGACCTCACATACAATGTGCATGTTTAAATTATCATGCATGTATTGCATTTGCGAAGTTTCGACCAAGCCACAAAAAAGCAACCAAGAGAAAGAGAAACCCTAAATTGATACCAACATGTTCATGCAATCTCATTTGTTGTGCAATGCATGCGTGTGTTTGCATGTCGAGTGTCATGCAAACCACTTTGATATTTGCTTCACTGCTTACATTTGTACTTGTGCATGTGAAGCTACTGACTCACTAGCGGCTTGCAAGGATAGTTGCAAATCAGGAAAATCATTCAAAGGTGACTTTGTTTGGACTTCCAGTAGGGAGGAGAGATGTTGTAGAGAAAAAAGTGCCTATTTCTGTATTACTAGTTTAGTTTATGTCAAAATCTTCAGTTGACAAGAATCATGCATTGAATTGCAGGATTTGTTCAAAGGCATTATTTAGGTGTTTAAGGAAACTGCAGAAATTCTCCCATTGCAGAAACTCAATTATAATGAAAGTGAGTGTCAAGCTACTTCTTCTCAGGAATTCTGGGATTGAGCAGTGTACTTGGTTGTGATTGGAACCTTGTTTCTTTTTTCATCCATAATTGCTGCGAGCTGCTTCATTATTTTGTGTCAACCAAAATCAGCATATGTTCAGCACAGGTAATCTAACAACCATTTTCATGACACCTCATCCTTGTTGATGCTTGGGCATTGGAGTTGCTTTGGTATAAGAATTGTTGAAAGCTTTACAGATTTAAAGACACCCTCATAGTTGCATCAACCAGATTTGAACAAAATTGAATTGTTGTACTACCCGACAGTGAGCTTGCAAGAGCAGCAATCATCTGTTGCATCGATTGTTATTGTAAGACAACAGAGACATGATTCTAGCTTGTACTTTGAAGGGAGAGAGAGAGAGAGAGAGGGAGGGAGAGATGGGAAGGCTTACCCCAGCCTGGTTGAAGAAAGCATCATGTTGAGACTGAGCATTACAGCAAGTTGCTGAGAGTCATTGTCTGTGATCTGTGTCAACTCCCCTGAGAATGAAATCTGTGAAGATGATTCCAGGAACATTGCTCTGCGGAGTTGGACAGACAATTGTGTGATGAGATTGTTGTTGTTCTTCTTTGTCTCTTCTTCCAAACTAAGAATGCACACTTGCTCTATAAATCCTTTTCTTCTTCTTTTTCTTCTTCTTGTAGCAGTCTTAGAAGTCTCAAACATGGAGAAAATGGGGAAGGTGGTGATAGACTAAAATTGCAAAATGATAACCTTGTCATCTTCCTCTCTGTAGCTGTGGTGTCCAAGTGATTCTCCTTTGGTCTATTCAAATTGTGAAGCCAAACTGTGTCTAGACTGTTTGGGCATCTGAGAGGAAAAATTGAGAGGCTGGTCTAATGAAGATCATTTTGTTATGTGCAGGATGAGGTGATGCACCTGCTTCAAACTTGTGTTCTCAACAAAACTGAAGGCATGGGAAATTTGACTTCAACCTCATCAATAGTCAACAACACTAAATATGATTTGACCTTGTCTGAAACACCTGGATTTGGCTATCCTGTCATAGTAAAGGTGCTCAAACCATGTTCAAACAATGCTGAGCTCACTTCAAAAGATCTTGGTGAAGCTTCAAATGCTGCAAAATCGAAATTTGATGTGGATGACCTGTATTGGACATGGTGTGTGTGGTATGGTCGCAATTCTGTGCTTGGTTTGAATACTGATGACTTAATTGGTAACACGGGGATCATCATCAACTCTAATGACCAAGGCTTCTCAATAGATCCTCGGTATGTAATCATGAATAACCAAAAGTAGGAAATTTAGATTCTATTTTGGAACTACTTTTAATTTGTAGGTTAATGTTTCCAACTTTCAAAAGCATGTGCTCTTGATGTTGACAACACGCTTGATATACCTATCTATTCTGTCTAGGCCACAGCAAAGTGGAGCAAGAACAAGGAAGTGGACATGTATATTGTGTTGAGGCCATGGAAAAGTGGAGCATGAGCATCAAATTTGCGGATAGGGAAGTGGACAAGAACTCCAGAGGACAAAGAGATCCAGGGGATTAGGGTGATGTGATGGGTGACCATCAAGTGGACTTTGCATTGCACAAGTTATTGAAGAAAATGCTGATGTTCGCAAGCTTTTCTTTCTCCATAACTTCAAGGTAGGAGAAGCTTCAGATTTGATGATCTTGAGCAATCAGGCTTCCTGATAAAAAATCTCTTTTTTTTGTTTCCTGATTGTTTGTCAGTTGTAGCTCCGTTCTGTTTTTAAAGCAATCAACTCCTCTAACAAGTTCAGGACCTCTCTCTGATTGTAATGGATGCTTTCATCTTTTGATCTGATTGTATCTACTTGGTTGGATGTTGGATCCAGAGGTAGGTACCGTGGTGATGGCGCAAACAGCAAAACTAGTGATGCAAACAACTTGGTAGAGAGTTTGTGGGAAATCTTTCTTTTTGCAGTTATGTGAGAGTTTCTTCTGTGGAGGTTGCAGGAAGGATGATTGTCAGTTATACAAGAGTCATGACAGATAGAGGAAAGGGGTTTAGGGTTCCCAGGTCTGAATATGAATTTAGAGTTTGGGCATTTAGTTTATTTGGTTGTGAATTACACCCTAAACCCTCCATTGCAAAGGGTTGTATTGGTATATACTGTAACTTTGAACCGCCCATGTTATACATTGCATTCTATGTTGTTATAATTCTCATGCAAATAACAATCTAAACTTGACAGAAACATTTGAGATTCAGACAAGTTTTTAAGGGGGTTTATGAAAGAGAAAGAAATTTCTTTTCAGCTCCCTTGGGACGTTCAGAAACCCTGGAATTTCTAACTGTAGAATTGCTTGCTGTAGCCAAGAGATTTCTCAAGTCTTTTTCCATATTTGTGATTACTGTGTATGATGCATGCAGCATTGCTTGTATGCAAATCATCTCCAAGCTCTCCCAAACCTTGAGGGACAGCAGCATGAAAAGCAGTTTTTCTGTGGAATTATGTAACCTTCATTCAGAAGTGCAGGGAATTGTTTGCAGAACATTGGGTATTTCTGTTGTCTTCATTTTGAGATGAACCAGGTCTAACCCAAGATGTGCCAAACTGCTGCTGCTGCTGCTTATGAGAATAAAGGTGGTTGCTCCAAAATGTTGCAGGCCTTCTTTTGCAGGTCAGAAAACATGTCATTAATAGACATCCCATACCCAACCAAACTCAAGAAAAGCAGCTAGAAGATATACAAATTGCAATTGGGTCACAAGTTGCTTTTGGCATTGAAAAGGAGATTAAACATGTGCAGGCTACAATTGCCATTAGTGTTTGTGAACAAGAGTCACAGCTCCTTTGTGTTCGGATTGAAAAGGAGATTGAAATCTGAAATCACATTTGTCTTGAGTTTTACCACACTTGTAAAAATTGTTTGTCATCATAGTTTCTGATGCCAGATGAACATGGGCTAGTGATGATGATCAATTGGCAACAATTTTCTTTTGGTTCCTGACCTTTGACTAAGCCTCTTTTGTTGCTGCTGCTGCTGCTGAGGCATTTGCTTCATTCATCATTAACTACGTCTCTCAGCACAAACAACATGACTCCAGGTTGTTTCCAAGATTCAGAATAAATGACCAGACAATTTTTCCACTGCATTACCAATCTGTGCAGAACCCCAAACAAAACTGTTGAGCAGTGAAATGAGCTGCAGCAAGAAATGGATCCCATCTTCATCTCCCCTCCACTTTCACTCCATGTGAAGTTCATATGTTCCACATAAGTACGTCTCCAGCAACATCACGAGCACTTCCACCATTTCTAGCTGTTGTGCACATAAAAACAAAATGTGCAAAACACTAGACTGCTGCTTCCAAGACAAGCTACACAATCATATCCAAATACCAAAAAAATTTACACCGACAAAGACTTGGAACAAGAGAGACCTCTGGGGTCATTCCCCAATTGAGTGAAGTGCAGTGTTTCTGTGACAGAAAGACTGACAACTACAGACAAAAGAAAATCCTCCGAGCTTGCAGCTGGTTCTTCAATAGATTTGTAAAGTCTCATAATGAGAAAGAAAAGCTTCAACCAACTGCAGTTGATGATATGGGATTCAAGAAATGCTCTGAGTTGTTACTTCAGATCTTTCAACATCCCTACAAATCTCTAAGCTGAAAATTTTGCAAAATGGTATACACATAGATTCACACTCACACTCTTGAGTTTTGTAGCTGAAGCAGGCGGATTCCACTCAATTCCAGTTTGCAGAGGAAGGAGAACTTGTGGTATGCATAGATTCACTCACACTCTTGAGTATTTGTAGCTGAAGAAGCAATCCCCAAGGATCTGAGTTGATTCCAGTTTTGAGGAAGGAGAAGTTGTGGTTGGGATTGTGATGTATAAGATCTCTGGGAAATGGGAAGAGGAGCACAGGCTTGTTTGTTTGCTCCAGAAATGGAAAGCACGAGGAAGAAGAAACATGGGTATGGTTTCAGGGAGATGATGGAGCTCTTGGGTGAACATAGATGGAGGACCGGATGTTGATGATGAGGAATTGGGGAATGAAGCTCTATGTGAAGATGGAAGACTAGATTTTGATGATGAGGACGTGGAAACTGCAGTGCTCAGAGACAGACAGGCAGACAGACAGACACAGGAACGGAGAGATGGTGCTACAAATGCTCATCAAGCTTGCCTTGTGATGTTGTAGATGCTGTCGTGAAGAACTCCTGCAATGGTGCTGATGCTGGGAGTATCTAGCTATGTCAAAGTAGAATCCCAGTACGTGTGCTCCTTGGATTCTGGAGTATGGACATCTTCAGGATCAGACTGATCAACTGGTGCATGGGGAGTTGAACCTGCAGTGGGAAAAAGAAGCTCAGCAGCAGCCGGAGAAGGTGTTGTGGGGTTGTCAAGCTCTGCTGCTGTTGCTGCAGGAGAATGCTGTGATGATGCTGAGACTGGGAGGATGGTGGTTTCCTGCTGATGGGTGGTTTTGTAACGCAAGATATCCTTTCTGACAGCGCTCAATTCCGCTTGGAGAAGGCGGATCTGCTGCTGGAGAGCGTAGATGACGCCCATGCAGCCGTAGACTGGGTCACGGATGCGCGCGTTGGCTTCGTACACCAAGCTGCTCACGGCATCCGCGCGCTGATTCTCGGGGACGTCCATGAGCATCTTGGACACGTTGCTGGCGCCGAAGACTTTGTGCACGGATGCGAATTTCTGTGGCTCGTGAGGAGAGAAGTAGGGCGAGAATGGACATTCCTGTGCACATCGCCTGCGCAATAGCTTGCAAGCTGCACACGGCGTGCAAGCATTCGTAGCCAGCGCCATGAGGAGGAAACAAAACCCTATCAAAACCCTATTTTCTTCTTCTTCTCCGCCTTCTTCCTGCTGCTGGAATCATCACACAAACGTCCATGGATCAAACTGCCAAGAGGAGAGATGCAAAGGAAGCAACCCAAAAGCCAAGAATCTGTTTTCTCTTACTGAAGTTTCTTCAACAAAATCCCAGTTCTCTCTCTGGTTCTCTGTCTCTCGATTTCTGCAACATTCAGACTGCAAATCTCCCAGCTCAATTCAAGAGAAACATGGTCAAGAGTGAGGTCATGACTGCAGGAATGATTCTAACAAGAAGACTGGAATTGTGAAGCATCACAGCTCAAGTCTGGATTCTCTGCAAATGGGTACTCATCTCTGGGAGCACTTAGTAAAATGTGAGGGAGAAGGAGGAGAAGAAGAAGAAGAACCACAGCAACAACTTGGGTACAGATTCACAGCCACTAGACTAGACTATGAGCTTTGTGTGATTCATGCTGCTTCAGCATAGAAGACTTGCAACTTTGGTGGTGGTGAGTGGTGGGTGGTGGGACACCACCACCACCACCACCACCTCTCCATAGAAAAATCCTTACTGTAAGAATCTGATGAGCTCCATGATCAGGATAATAAAAACAAATCTTTCTTTTGTTTGTTTTTGTAAGAGACACAAAGAAAGTGAGACTAGCCTAAAGCATCATCAATGATTATCATCATGGCTGGTAATTGCTGTTTTTGAGCTTTTTTTTTATACTTAGCTTTTGTACTGCACTGCAAAAGTAGTAGCAGTAGCAGTAGTAGTCTTGGGGAAGTAGAAGCTCTTCCAGTGGCAGTCTTGATGGTAGATTTCTCCACCCTTCTCTGCGGACCTACTCTTTCTCTCTCTCTCTCTCCTTCATGTGCCTTTGTTTGTTACATGACTCTCAAAAGTAAATTTTCTGGACCAGTATTCAATGACGGTGAAAAAGGGGGGTTTTTTTTGGGTCCAGTTTGGGAGATGATGCTTTGGGTTTGCTTTTGAGAGCTGCTTGAGAATCTAAGGGGTGTGTTGTTGTGGAACTGGCCTGATCTTTATGGACAGAGAGACAGAAGAAGAAGAGGAATCCATCCATCAGCCAGATGGGGTCCATGGTAATTTTTTTATCATAGAGCTGTGATTTTGCAATCATGCAATTCAATGCTGATGACAAACACTTGCTACCAAAAGAAGAACAAACCTCTGGAACAAGAAGAAAGTAGATGAGAATGAGCTGGGCCACATACTCCATCATGGAGACTCTTTGTGTCAGTGAGAGAATCAGCTCCACCTGAGGTAATGGGTGTAAAGGTTTTCTCCATTTGGATCATACTCAATCATGGAGAGACTCTGTGTCAGTGGAGAATCAGCTACACCTGAGGTAATTGGTGTAAAGGTTTTCTGCATTTGGACCATCATCATGATCACTACTTGTGTTGTAATTGCAATCCAAACTCCAGAACTGTTACAAACCCAAACACCCTATAGAGGGTCAGCTGCAGCTGTCATTGATTATGAGTAAAAAAAATTGACCATACTGCTCAGTTATTGCTGCACAATCTGGTCATCACAATTTGCAGGTTTCTTTGCTAACAAAAGCTCTACCACCACCACTGGACAATAGATTCCAGAACAAAAACCCATACTTTCAACTTTTCCCATATTTTCTGATTCTTGTTGATGTTCTTGATTGTTTTTTCTATTGACTTCAGTGGAAGGTGCTGGGGTGTAGGCATTGTACAAATGTGGATGATTCCATCACTCCAATTCCCTGCAATACAAGCACATCCTTCTGATTTTGAATCAAATGGGGGCAAATCTGTGTTCACATTTTGAACAAAGGTTTTCTTACATTTTTGAGGACATGGATCGATCAAGGTATTGAGCTATCTCTGTGCTGAATTGAACCACAAGTGCTGAATCAAGACATTTGACTCTCTGTAGTAATTGGTTTCAAAGGCTACAAACCAAAGAGTTCTTTTCCCCCACCTGGACCAATTTGTTGTGTGTGTGTTCAGTTAGCAGCACCCCCGAGCATTGAGAAGCTCAATCCAACATTTGGAGTTGCTCTCAAGTTCAATGAATTGAACTCTGCAAGAAGGTTGAAAGTGATGAGTGGGTATGGTGAATATTCAAGGAGACCTGCAACTATGCCCTTGTCATCAAACCGTCCCTTGACAATTGTGTGCTTGTCCCAGGCGTAAGAGCCTGCCACTTTGGCTGCTTTTAACCCCTTCTTGTGCAAGAGTTTGAAGTGCGCTCCCACTTGACACTTTGGTGAGAGGAAGCCTGTCACATAGACATCAGCGCTTTTCAAACGATCAACAACAGCAGCTGCTGTGAACTCTGGTGTTGTTAATCCAAACCCTGCCCACACCCATCACATTTTTATCATTAATGCCTGATCACACAGTTCAAAGAATACTCATCATAGAAAAAATAACACTTGATCCCTATTGAACCCTAAAAGCAAAAGACTGGATCACATGGATCAGGATGAAATAAAATCTCTTTAAGAAAAATCAAGCCAACCCAATTCTGACAATCACATCGGCCACAAAGCTTTTTTTTCCTTCTTCACACCCTAATAATAAGCAGGAGCCTAATTCCAACAGACCCTCTATATACTCATGTGTAATTTCTATACCAAATACTCTAATCCTTATTAGACAGAGTTAAACAAATGGCCACTTTAAATTTTTAAAAAGGCTTAAACCTGTAACTTACCAACTTTAGCGATTCCAATCGTTCTTGACTGTGTATTGCACAGAACAGAACCCCCTACATGAAGCTTCTGAGAACCAATGTTGGCAAGATAGTTCAACATCTGGTGCTAATTTGAGGCCATGAACCTTTGCAGCTAGTGCTACAAAGTTGTGATGATAGTGCAACTGCCAAACACATTAACACACACACACAAATACACACACCCAAAAGAAGTGAGAAGTATATATAGAGCTTTATTTGCGCACCCAAATTCTTGACCAAGTGCTCAAATTGAGAGATTTGCAGACATGATGACACTATCCCCACCCCCAAGTGTACATATCTGCAGATTTTCTTATTGGGAAGAGAAATCAATTCTGGAGTCATGGTGTTGCCACTGTAGGAGGGTGGTTTGCAATGCAAATTTGCTCTGCAGGGTGCAAAGCTTTTAGCAAATAAGTGCTGGCGTTCAAAAGTCATGAGCTGGTTTAGAACATTTCTTTCAAATGTGGTAATTAAATATGGGGTTTGAACAAAACAAAAAGGTTTAAGACTTGGTAATACCTAATCAGGATTAGACAACACCATCATCGTGATGAAAATGAACCCCCTAAAAAAACCCATAGTTCTTATAATTACACTTTAAAGCTGAAAAATGGGAGCGCTTGCAACATACATGTGCTTTGCCGTCTTCATTCTCTCCTCCACCAGGAAAGGATTTCTGCACTTGGGCTGTCATACCCCAAACACCAAAGTTGGCATATGTTTTAGTAGCATTTATCTGTGGTAAGCACAAAAAAGATATGTATGGAGTTGTAGAGAAAATCTTCACAATAGAAGATCAATTGGAAGCTGCAGCTGCAAACCATTCAAACAAGGTTTATTTTGTTTTTTCTTTCCCCCCTTCTTCTGCAAACATATGAAATCCTAATTCATGATTGAGATATTATAGTCGCTAGATAGGTTGAAAGAAAAGAAGAAGAAGAAGAAGAAAAAGGGATTTATTTCATTACTCGGGTGGCTGTGGTATCAAAGGAGAAATCATGCTTGGTGTTGCCACGCTGAAAACTGGCTGAGAGTACACCCATTACTGTAACCATGTCCTTCTTCTCCTCATGTGCAGTAGTGATGGAAGCCGTGCTTGTGATTGTGGAACCAGCAGTAGGTCCCAAGCAAGAGAGCATGAGTCTAGTTCCCTTGACATCAAACCCCTTCTCTACCAAATCCTTGGCTTGTCTCCCCACATCTCCAAATAGCACTGGTCCTCCTCCTCCTACTTCTCCTTCCTTGCCCAACAATGAAGACCACCACCAGCTGCTTCTCACTTCCTCAGCTCCCTCCTCCTCCTTCCTCATCTTCTTCTTCTTCTTCCTCATCTTCTTCTTCCTTTTTCCTCGTCCAGATTCAGATCCAGCTCCCTTTCAAATCAGATCTAGCTTCAAATCAAGCGAGAAAAAAACAGACCCACAAGAGCAATACTACAATTCTCTCAAGGGTGGTGGGCACACACAAACACACACAAAAGCACACAACTCCACAAAACCAAGCACACAAGAATGGAGAGCACAAGGTTTGATTAGTGGCTTTGAATCAAGGGTTTAATTAGTGGCCTAATCAATTGAAGTGGGCTAATTGAGGATTACCAAAAGAGGATTAGGAAAACTTCAATCTCTACTTTCTAAAACTACTACCCTAGGGTTTATAGGGGGAAAAGAGAAACACACAAGTCTTGTTGGAGAGGTGTGTGCAAAAAAACACAAGAAATTATAAGATTGTCCAAACTTCAACAATTGTGTCGAAATATTTAAAATACATGATCAAACTTCAACGATCATCAAAATATAAAATACGTGATTGAAACCTCAACAACCCATCAAAATACAAGATAACATGATCAAACTTCAACAACTATCAAAATATAAGACACATGATCAAACTTCAATGATCGTTGAAATATAAAATACATGATCAAACTTTGATGATTGTCAAAATATAAAATATACATGATTAAACTTTGACGACCATATAAATATAAGATACACAATCAAACTTCCACAATCATAAGAAAAATTATAAGATAAGTACATGATCAAACTTTAATGACTCTTGAAATATGTCAATTATCATCAATGTGTGTCGATTGTTTGTCCCATCTTTTGCACTTTGTTTTAACCAAGGATGGGGGATGAGAAACCCATATCATGGGTACTTTACTATGAATACCTCTATTATTGTGCTAAATCTAATTATCAAGATATCTTTAATACCAAAAGATGTGTACAATATTATGAACTACTTTAGTGTTAGGGTGAAGAAAAAAGTTAGTTTCCTATTATGGACCCTAGTGTGCATAGTAAAGGACTCTCCACTATGGTGTTAACCTTACTAGTGTTCTTATTAGTGTCCTCTTTGTGTCACTATGATCCATCATACACTAATGATAATGGACCTAATAATAGTGGGAGTCCATTACTCACTCACTAGGGTTTAGGAGGGATTAGGAGCGTTTAGGATCCTAGTGCCTACTTGAGGCCCACTATTTTTATTATTAGGTCCTTAATTAGTGATCATTATGGATCCTATTGACAACTAATAGGACACTAATAAGGACATTATAAATAGTGGAAATCCCTATTTTGGACATTACTTTGTTACCTATGCAAAGTAAGTTCCTAGTTTTAGAACTTGACTTGGTGATGTAGTTTTCTAGAATTGGGTTGTCAATAAGTTTGTGCAAGAATTTGTGGGAAACATGATGAGTGAGTGATTGAATGAATGAGGGAGTTGCTGAATTTGTGAGTGGATGAGTCTTCTTCCCAAAAAAATTGTTGGGTTGGATTTTTCTTGGAAATTTTTTCTGGTGGGTTGTTGGGTTCTTATTATTCCAGGAATTATTGGTGGGGATTGGGTGTTTTTTGTTGGAGGAATTCTTGCCAAAGTTGAGTTTTTCTCCGAGGAATTTTTGGTGGCTAGGGTTTCTTTTCTTGGAGGAATTCTCGCTAGGTTGGGTTCTTCTTGGTGGAATTTTTGGTGGGTTTTGTGGGATTTGGTCTATTGTTGTTATTGCAAGAAATGAAATTTGCAGCAAAGCTTCTTCATAGTTTACAACTTGGAAGAGGAGGAGGAGCAACAGCAACTTTTGCATTCTACAATAGAATCAAGTATTATGGTTGTTCCATATTCAAACCTATTAGGCAATTGCATGCTTCTACAATTATTTGTTGCAGATGGAAGTGTATGTTATGAACCCAATATTATGAGAGGTACATGCTCATGCTCAAACTCAAGAACTATAACATCCACAAATCAAGTGGAACAAATGTGAACAAGACGGCATGAAGATTTGTTTCACAATAATCACATTTGAAATCATTTCTTTTGCAATAGATCCAAATGATAACAACACTTGGAGATTTGTTTATACTTGTGCAGTCAAAGATTCATTCATAGACATGGATGGGTCTCAAGTTCACATGGATTCAATACCATTGTTGAATTGATTTTGTGTTGCACAATTGTAATGTTGGTTTCAAATTGATGGCTGCAAGTCTTTACATCACCTTTGCCATTACTGTGTCTGAAAAATACAATGTCTTTCTTACTTTGTTGAAGAACCCTCAATGTCTGCCTTACAATGATAGGAGTCAGGACTGTCTTTACTTGCAGGAGTTTTCTAGATTTCAAGAGTTCTAATAATACAAATTTCCCTATTATACAAGAAATTGTACTAGTGAAAAATCCCCTCACATACGAGATTGTTTTTCTGTAGCACAAAGTCCCAATTAGATTATATGCACTAGCTTAAAAGATGGCATTAGATTAAATCACTTCTTTCTTCTTTAGAAGTTGGAAAAGACAATTTTGAACAAGTCGAATGTTAATTTGATTTGATCAAAAAAACTTCTTCTAGTTCCGAAAAGAGGCAAAACTATAACTTCTTTTACAAGTCAAACATTCTAAGTATGTTAATGATGAATCTTCTCCTCTCTCACATTTTTTTGTGCGTGGTTTTAGAAATAGTAACAATGGAAGCAATGGAACATCCATTCAAGTTTACCATGCAACAAAATTCATTTTTCATCAAACAATTCTACCCATAATAATAATTTGGTATCTTCATCATCACATCACCAGGATTATCATCATCATGTTTTGTTAATTCTTTTTCTTTTGTTCTTTGTATCTCAAGCTAGCTACTAAATTCTCATTGTTGTTGACTAAGAAGTTTTTTCTCATTTCCATGTTTTTTATTTGAAACCCAATTCTTGTGTTCATGATCATAGTTGTCACTTTGTGTTATGATGTTTGTGTATCCAAGAAACAAAACAAAAGGTTCTTTTTAATGAATACTTTGATAATATTTAAGATTGGATTTTTGTTTAAGTCTTTCACAATTCAAGTATTCAAAAAACATCTTATCTTTGTTTCACTTGGCTCAACACATGGATTGTTGACCTTCTTCCAATGAGGAGAAGAAAATTGTTAGTGGTTGATTGTGGGTCTTTTGTGTTTTTTGAAAATCTAGTGAGAAAACTCTACAAGTTTCAAACTTTTGTTGCATTTCACTAGATTTGGTTGAAACATGATATTGTTTTCCTTAAAACAAATCTTCTTAAATCTCTCTTTGTTGAAGAGTGTTTTGAACATTCTTGTTCCTAAAACCAACCTACCAACCACCTCCCTCTTTTTGACTTTTTTTGCATTGAAATTTTGGTCTTTCATAATGAATTTTTTATGTGTACATTTTTGGTGAATAATATGAAATGTCAAAAGCTTTGCACAAACATTGATACATATTACGCCTTTTGAAATTGAAATAGGGAACATGGTGTTAGTAGTAATGCTTGTTTTGTTTGGGTATTTAGACATTACACTTGTAAGGTCCTTGTTTCCAAGCATTACACTCATAAGGCCCCTTCAAAATTAGAAGTTTTTTTTTTTAAAAAAAAAATTTCAATAGGTTTTTGCCAAAGGTAAAGTCACCCATTTTTTGGGTAATATTGTTTTAAGATCTTTATACCTAGAGGTTATTGCCTCTTAGATATAAGGAACTTCTAACCAAAACAACCTCAATGGGAAAACCTTACAATCCCACACATAAAAAACTTAACCTTTTTTTTGTATTTTGAAGCAACCTTATAAAGTATAATCTTTCTCCTATTTTTTGATGCACATTACAAATCTATAAGTTAGTGCCTCCAAGGTGATAAACTCAAGAAATATCAACTCACATTTGGGGAATGTTACTTCCGTTCTATTCCAAATCGCATGAAAAAACCATAGGGTGCAATTTATTGAAGAAAAATAACAAATTCAGATTACTTAAATATAAATAAGGTGTCTATAATTCATTATAAAAATATACTTAAAATATATCTAATATATTTTAAGTATACTAAAAATATATCATTATTTCATAACAAACTAAAAAACACCCTTTTATCTTAGGTGATTCTTAAATATATAAGCAATGATTTTTTTGACAACTCATATTTGAATGAAAGCACACTACAAGTGAACCATTTTTCAACACTTTTCATTCAAAATAATGGTGTACAACAAGTATGATATGTATGCAATAAGGTGAAATCTTGATAACATTTTTTGGAAACCCTAAACATAAGGGGGGAAAAAAATAGAATGTGCATGATAACATTTTGAAACTCAAAACTCATTTTGAATTGAAGTTAAGCTTGATCCAATGGGTAGATGAAGAGGATTGGATAAAATCAATGTATATAAAATATATAACGTATGAATTTTCAACAATCATTAAGCTTCATGTTTGTGATTCATAACACATTACCAAACCAAAGAAAAAAGAAAAAAAATACAACGCCCACCTATAAAATCTTTTTTTATTTATTATAAAGATAATAGTTTTTTCAAAAAATAAAAATCTTTTATGCTTTTATTGTTCAAGAAGTGAAAAATAAAATTAAAAATTGGATGGATTTTCAACCAAATTTTTAAAACTTTTAATTGGTCCTAAATTTAGTTGATGTATATCAATATCATTCACCATAAAAAACTTCATTACAAACTTCACTCATAACCTTAGTTTTGAAGTATATTTGTAATTTTTCATATTTTGTGATGTATTTATTTTGACACAAATAAATTTCATATGTTCAAGTTTGAAAATATTTCTTAGAGGTTTTTAAAAAATAAATTAGTTTAAGTCTAAAGTTAATGTAATATATTTGAATGAGCAAAAATAATCCAAAATGTGATGTCCACATGAATAAAAAGAACCAAATGCAGAGTTTTTGTTTTTGTGACTACAATTTTTGAAGGGTGTAATGTGTTTTCACTTATCTAGGGTTATATTGTTCTTGGGTTTGGGAACTTGGGCACTTCCACCTTTCCCATACACTACAATTTCATAAAGAAATTGAAACACAATAAAATGTTATTAGGAGAGTAAACGTGTAAGGATTAAATTTGAAGTTTCTTTTTGGATTTGATGAAGTTGAAGGATTTCATAAAGGTGGAAAATCCCAAAAAATGTAACTTCCACTTTTGTAAGGTCCTTCAAATTTAATTTAAAACAAAATTCTAACAAGGAAAGCACTTTCAAATCCACATTATTTAAATTCTTTATGTGATGACTACCAAGCTTCACAAACATGACCAAGTCTAAAATCTTTGAGTTTTATTATTGGAATATGTTATGATATTCAAAAAATAAATAATTGTTGAAGAGGATTGATTCCTCGCATTTAAATAGGGATGCACAACTACTTGTTCATGTTTTCATTTGAATTGCAAAATAAAATGGCACATATGGATCATGGAAGTAGTGAAAAAAATTCTTTGATTTTTATTGTGGGTTTTGAAGCATCTTCGCACACAACAATCAAATGGATTGAACACATTATTTTGGATGAAATATAACTTTTAAGTGGCATAGACTTAGTCAAGGTCTATAAATGTGTATGGCTTCCAAGAAAAAGGGCTAATTAAAAAATTGATTGTTTTTTAATGATAGACCATAATGATTGACCTAGATGGTGGCATTGAAAATAATCCTTCGCATTTTTATATTATTTAAAATTTCATGTTTATGGGTGACAATGGTGGAAATAATAAACATTTTATGTTATATATAGTAATTTGTAAGCATTATCAAAGGCTCCACTAAGTTTGGCATGCTTTGTAAAAGGGGTTTAATTTAGGCCAAAAATGGTGACAACTTATTTGAAGAGTAGAATTTGAATGCACTCAATAAAACAATTAAACATGCACCCAAATAGGAGGACTTAATTTTTCCTCTGAATATGGAGGATGAGGGAGGTGCACTCATTAAATGTGTGCATCCTAAAAGCAAGTTTCCAATCTAAGCAATGTTATTGAAATAAGAATGGTGAATCAACTTCATCTCTCATTTTTGGACATTGGGAAATATTTTAATACAAATCTATAATAGTTTATGCATTCACCTGCAAGCATTGCATCATGTTCAAGTTGCAAATTCATGACTCCAACATGTCTCAAATGAGAGCTTTTGCTCAAGAAACTTTGAAATCAAGGTTTACACAATGTGTTGTGCATGATCATTTGAAGTATTTTGAAGTCTACATCATTGTTGGTATTACTAGTTTAAATATTCATCCTTTGTGTTTGATCTTAATGTAGTGTTTTTTCGCAAGATAAATGCATGTTCAACATGTGTTCATTGGAGAGAGGTGAAATTTTGTTTCATTTGCATCTATAGATGCATGGTTTGTCAGGTTAGGACTAGTATCCTACTATCATTACACAAGGTGTTAAAGGTGTGTTGGGATGGAATAAAGATTCCTTAAGGTTAGTCGTTTTGTTCACTACAAGAGCTTCAAACAACATGGTTTGCATACTTATGTGAGGATGTTGGGTTATTGTTTAAACGATTCATGTGAATCCTAGTTCAATTTGCCCAAAATACTGTTAACGTTTATAAGAAAAATGTAAACAAATTGGAACATGCAAAACATGATGTTGTGGATATCAAGAATCATGTTCCTTGGTCACAAAATGGTCATAGAGCGTATGTATGAATGGGCACAACATAAAATGCACAAGCATCATGAGTCATCATTGCTATTAGACGTGTGTAGATTAGGTCATTTTTTTCCAATTGTGTCGTGGATTATACCACTATGTTCAAGTGGCATGGACCACCCTAGAGTTCATTCCATAAGGACGTGCATACTTATTCTTGAAAATGATGACTTGCAAGACATCCTCGATATATTTTTTGATTTTAACTTTACTCCATCTAAATATTGGAATTGTATTTTGAACGAGGTAACAAACATAATGCATCATGAGGAGGAAGCAATTCTTGTTGATGTTCAATGTCGTCAACAAAAAGATGCAAGAAAATACTAAGGATCATAAAAAGATTTGATGAATTTCAATCATCGTGTGCAAGATGAGTCTATTAATATTCCATGTAGCCCAAATGTGTAACTTTTATGGCTTGCCATGTGTACATATTTTTAAAAATAATTTTTTAAATATATTTTTGTTTTGTACCCTACATTCTCCCTAATGAAAGGGAAGGTGATAGGGACTATGATAAACACTCCATCTCCTCATAAAAACTTCTATTATGTAAAACCTCAAAAGTTTTAGTTCATAATATGGAGATAACATGGACTAGTATTATTTGGATAAGCAAGTTTTAAGTATTCAAATCTATTTATACAAGGGGTTATTATTGCGTAAAGAATTTTGAAATAATATTTTATGTCATATTTAAGGTTTTTAAAATTACAAAAAAAATCTCATTCCAGGTCATCATTAAAATTATGTGTCCTTGTTTCTTGTTCATAATTTAACATAATAGTTAATTTTTTTCCTTGTTAGACATGATAATTTAACATGATTTTATTTTTTTTCAAAAACTTAAGTCTCAAAAATCCTTAATGTTACGAGTATGGGCATGCCCTTAACCATGGTGCCAAGTGCACCGGTAGGCTTACTTGACACAATGGTCAAGGACTTGCCCATTCTCTAATACAAAACCATCTCCATTTGCAAGGATGATCTTACGGTATTTAATGAATATTTAATTTGTATGGATGATCTTACGGTATTTAGTTAATGTTTGATAAATGTTGGGTTATTATTGTCAAAGAGAAAATTCATATTGTTATTCTAGAAAATATATTTAACTTTTTATTTATTTATTTATTTATTTATTTTTCTGTTGAATAAAAAAATACCCAACCAAAGAATTGATGGATGAATGTAGTCTCTTAGGCTAGCTACCTAGCTAGCTACACAAGATCAATTTCTTGCCAGCTGAAGGAAATCTCATCCAGTTTGTGTCACATCAGATCTGAAAAGACCATATGGGTAGGTAGGAAACTAGCATAGGTAAGTAGGTAAGTAGGTAGGAATTGACTGAATTGGCTGTGGCGGCAGATTCCACCATTTAACTGACTACCTGAAAACCTGCAGAATCAGCAGTTATGGTCCTTTTACATTTTGGAGACTCTTGATATCAAAGGGAATCAAGTGAAGAAGTCTAAGTGATGCTCTCTTCTTCTTCCTTCTTCTTTCTTCATGGCAGTTATCTCATGTCATCCATTACCCCCGTCTCTTCTTCAGTTCTTCAAATGGGATCATTTTCAAACTTGCTCTCTCAATTTTACTTTGATTGGGTCAAGTTGTAAATTTTTGATTTTTGAATTTTTTTTCATCATTCTGCTGTTGAAAGGCTTGCTGAAAGTTTTCATCTCTTTATAATTGCTGAGAATTTTGGTTTAAATTCCTTAATTTTAGAAGGCAAAAAAAAAAAAATTCTTTCCATTTTGATCATGGAGTTTTGTCACAAGGGTTCCTTCAGTTTTTAGCTTTTCATCGTAGTTTTGTGTATAAAAAGATCCTGCGTTTCACAAAATCTGTTCTTTGGGACTTTGTGTTCTTGTCATCTTTCAACAATTTAAGAAGAATTGTTAGTTTTTTTTGTTTGTTTGTTTGTATCTTTCCTATTTTTGAATCAATGAATAACAGTATAAAAATCATTTTGTGGATCATGTTTTTCTTCCTTGTTCTTCGTCTTCTTAGTGCACTATTTGATGGGAAGTGAAATGATACCTTGTTGTTGAACAATTTGTTGGGTGGTGGTGGATCGATCTTGAGCTTTTTATCCAGACTTCCATCCTCCCAACAACAACCACCATCGCTACCATCCACCCACCCACCCACACAGTAGAAAAGTTTTCTTCAAAACAGAACCAAAAAAAAAAAAAAATGCTATTTCTTGAACATTTGTCATGATCTAAATGTTACTAGTATGCAAACACAATGCATCATTTTGAGTCACGAAAGACTATGTGGTTCCAAGATCTCTTTGCAAGGTACAGAGAAATGGGAGCACTGAATTCTTTTCAAACTCACACTATTGAGGACTACCTTTACTTGCGCTATCGAGAATTGATTGCAAATTCTCTCCTTGACTACGTCAAACCTGGCTTTCTAGAATTGGTCTCTCTCTCTCTCTTTCTCTAGACCTTGCCACCACTGAATGACCTATACAATTTATCATTAATGAATGCTCTACAGAATTTGATCATTCTTTTTCTGAGACTGAAATTGAGAATTGAACTTGATTCAAGAAATTCTATGTTAAAAGTATGGAAGAAAATTGCAGAAGAAATGGTATAAAGATGTAAACAGATTTATTTATTTTTGCCAAAACATGGGGTCGTTGTTTGGTTGGTGTTCAGGAACCATACCAAACAATGAACGAACTCTGCGACAACAAGGCATTCAAGCTTCCGGGTCCAGGAGATTGGCCCCCATTTCTTTTGAACATGGCAAATCAACATGAGAAAAGGGTGGTGGCTCATCATCATGTGAAGAACAACATCAAAAAGAAATCATCATGTCAGCGCCCATCATCTACTGCAGCACCAAGAAACATAAACCTGTTCAAAGAATACTATCGATTCACAGCTCAAATCTTGGGATCATTGTTTCCAAACATCAAGGACATTCTCACACCTGCAGATACTGACATTTTCATGAGGTTGAATGTGAAAGGTACTTCTGTGATTTGCTTCCATAAGTTTCAAAATGTAATGTGATCATCAGCAGCATGTGCACAAAGTTGGGTGATTTTTACAAACCTTTGTGACTAGATCACAAATTGCAATTTGTGATAAGAATCTTTGAGAGGAATTTGTTGGAAAATGACTTGTAGGAGGAGGACCCCCAAAAAAAGTTGATCCTGAGATAAACTCCATGTACTCAGCTGCCTGCAATATACCAGCAAAAGAGTTGATTAGAAGACTGCAACGACACAAGAAAAAAGTGGAAGAAAGTGCATCATCAAACAAGCACGAAATTGCAAAAGAGCTCACAAATGGATTGTCCATAATGCATATACCAAAGGCTACTTCTTCCAGCCACCAAATAGTACAAGCATGGTTTTGGCGCCTATTGCAAGCAGGCAGGGGGCTACAATGGGACAAAAGGATGATGTCAATGAGCCCGATTGAGCAAGAAAAGAAGAGGACTTTGCAAGTTCCTCAAAACTCATGTCATGAACATTTGCATATACCTAGTAGATCTGTTGTCGTTGATAGCCAGTGTCTCAAAAATGAACTACAACTTCAAACATCATCAACTCTCATGAAGGGATCAAGATTGAAGAATGACAAAACAACAGTGAGAGTCCTTTCCACACCAAAAAATGGGCAAGATGGTTTGATTGTGAGTCCCACTGGCAGTCAGCTTGAGACATTACTCACAGACCCGACAACTGCTAAACCTCCAATAATACCTGAAGCAAATGACAAACAGATCTCTGCAAGTGGTCTAAGAGGTAAGTGGATATATGCATCACTCCCAGCATTGTAGCTTGACTTTTTCAGGCATGGTTTGATCATGTGCAATGTCTTTTCAACATGCTTAAGAACAGGAGAAGAACATTAATGAAAACCTATTCATGAGTCTGAGAAGAACAGGTACTAACCATGGCAATATATCAGGTTTCACATTTGGTAGATCTGATGAAACAGGTGAAGATGATGCTATGACCGTCAAAGACTCAGAAGCTGAAATCAATACAAGGATCAACAAGAGCCAAGTAACAGCCAGAAAGACTTGCAAGGAGGAGGAAAAAAATGGTGGGTTGGCAGGTGTGAAAGATACTGTAGATTGTGAACAAATCCTGGAAAGAAACAAACTGTGTCACATTGATAGCCAGACTCAAGTTGATTTTGTCAATCCCACATTCGGCTACAGTGTGTCAGCTGCAACCACCTGCACAGTACCAGCAGATGAATTTAGCTACACAATGGTTCAGCTTCCTGTGAACAATAATATTATTTGTGAAAGCTGGAAACAAGGAGGAGGAGTTTTGGAAACAGAACCAACAAACATCAATGTCCACCACCATTGTGAGCTTCCTGCAAAAAGCTTCAAGCAAACAGTTCCGGAATCAAAACCCAATATCAACAACAACAGCAACAACAACAACATCCACTGGGGCAAAGAAGTGAGTTTGCAATCAAGTTTTGAACGCTTTTGTGGCAAAAGCTGGTGCATGGTGGGACACTCAACAATTCGTCACAAAGGTAATAATAATATGTTTCAGCCCAAAAGACTGCAGGCTTGTGCTCCCTATCCTCAAGCATGTGGTGGTGGACAACATTGAATTAGGTCCTGCAAACTAAAGTTCTTACATGATCTGGTTCACATTTGCTTCCTCTGAGTAAACAACAAAAAAAAAACCGTCTGAAAAGATCTTCTCTCTGTTTGGTGTCCCTCAGCGTCACCACCATTGATCACCCCTAGACACTTGTATACTCATAACAAGATTCTGCTGTAGAAGCATTATGGCCAAAGATTCTGTGACCCAATTTGCACCAAGCAAGATAAATCAATTCCCCGCGAGAGAGAGAGAGCGAACATGTCTGCCGTGGCAAATAGGCAGAAAACAATACAATTGCCATAAAGCATGGCCATACAACTTTATTGGGTCATGAGGAGCATGATGCCACATCTAGCTGGGGCATCACTGACACAAAGATTACAAGGACTCAGAACTTGAATCTTCCTCTGAAATTCTGCTGCAAATTTTGCCAGAAGTCATTGCTTTCTTCTGTAACAGGTTCAGGATGATCTGTGGGTACATCAGTAATGCCTGGATCTGGCTTCCTCAACTCTACTTTTGGCCAGACGAGTCCCCCTACCCATCCCTCGAAAGCAGCAGGTGGCTCAGATGTTGATGATGGGTTGTCCTCTGAATCTACATTGCTCCGAATTGTCGATTCCCTTTGCCTCCAATCAAAGCTTTCTTCCCCCATCAACTCTTTTCCACGGAAATTCGTACTCAAACTTGGTTGCTGATCAATCTCTCTGCTGCTACTCACACCTACGGGAACAATCTTGGGAGATTGAGCTTGCTTAGCCATATTCTCAGCATTTGGGTTGTTCTTCTTTCTGTCACCTTTGCCAACAAGCTTCTTATCATGCCTTGTTATTCTTCGCCGTGGTAATTTCTTGCCTGTAAACCTTGGGTCGATTGTCTGTCCAGGTAATGCAATTCTCATGTTGGCAAACACAGGTTGACACGTCTCACAACTGTACTGTAAGCATTTTTCCTTCAATGCTGTCAGGCATGCCGTCATCTCTCTCTCCTCACACACCTCTCTATCTGCAGCTTCATCATGCCCTGTTTTCTTCAGGAATGGAAGAAGATACACCTTCCACCAAGGTGGACGACATGCCTTTGCTGCACTAATTGAGCAGCCCATCCTTGCTCCTGCCTGCCATCATCACCATAGTTCTGCAATGGTCATTAAGGTCTGCAACCTGGGTACAAAGCTCACACCACTGAAGCAGTGTCCCTGCATGCTCACATTGTGTAAGAGAATGACTACTACTACTACTACTACTACTACTATCCTATGCTCTCTGCATCATGAGGGTTTTTGTTTGCCCAGGTACATATGTGTCTTGTGTTCAGGTGTGCAACAACAACCCACCTCAGACTTCAAGCTAATGCAAAGGATAGTAGTAGTAGAATTAGGGTTTAGGGTTTACCTACCTCACACCGTGCAAACACTTTCTCCTCACATTTGTGCCATGCAAGTCGCCAGCTCTCTGCATCTTTGAAGGCAAGAACATATGGCCCTTTGGAGGGATCATCTTCCTCCCCAGCTGGAATGGGCACCCTTGACAATGGCAGGATGGGATTGAATGCCACTGTAGTCACTGCTGGTGATAAATCAACTGGTTGCACATCCTCCCTCCCTGTAGTTCACCATCATCATCACAGTGTGAAGCTCATCATCATATTGCTAAGAAACAGACATTTCTACTGCAATTGGCATATAACGTACAGAAATTCTTGCCAACATCCAAAACCTCAATGCTCAACTATCCAAAAATGGGGATGCAAGAATCCAAGCATCCTTGAAATCCTGCAACAGACATGCCATACCATGCATGGCCTTGCATGACTGCAAAGCGTCTACAACTACTTCCCACAAATGACTCTTCAAAAAAAAACCAGACAATCAAAGTGATTCTTCATCTGTGGATCCGAGAACTTGACAAAAGATTCACACAGCAATTCTTGAGAAGTTCCAGACAATCAAAGTGATTCTTCATCTGTGGCTCTGAGAACCTGACAAAAGAATTCATGGAGCAATTCTTGAGCATCACCCAGAAACCAGACAATCAAAGTGATTCTTCATCTGTGGCTCCTAGAACCCAATAGAGGATTCACAAAGCAATTCTTGAGCATTACCAGAATGCTCAAACAATCAAAAGACTCTTGAGCAATTTTTGAACATTCTTGAGCATCAATCAACTCTGCAGACAGACAGACAGACAGACAGAAAGAAATCAAGTTCAGGAGGTCAACCTGAAAAATCGGGAACAGAAGCCATGCATGCTGCTGCAGCTATTGTTGTTGAGCCATCACAGAAGAAATTAAAACTTGAGAGAAGAAAGAGTTTACAAACTGACTAGGAAAAGATGGGCTGAATCATCCTCCTCCTCCTCTTCCCCAAACAAAACACCTTCGCTTTGGACACCCTAAATCCACCAGCATTCCTCCTCAGAGTTCTTTAGCAAATTAGGGTTTTCCTCTTGCAAGCAAATCCGAGCGACGCAAAACTTCGAGCAGTCACAAACGCACACAGAGACAGAATTTCTGAAGAATCCCATTACCCAATTTCGTGTTATCCCAATTTCTGTTTTGATTCGATTGGGTGCCCCCAAAAAGGAGGGATGATTCCTTTGGAGATTGCGGCGCAGACAGATCCGGACAGCAAGAAAGCTATCAGACGGACGGACCCACAAGTAATATTACGAAGAAGGTTGAGGAGCTTGGCATCAGATGGTTCTTGGATATCTCTTCTAGTCTGAAGAGTTTTGCACAAGAAGAATTGGTGAAGGAGGTGATGTTTGTGGGGGTGAAGAAGGTTTTTGGTTCTTTTCTGTTTTGTGGATGTTTTGGATTTGCAACTGCTGCTACCTAGAGCTTCTTCCTTGTCAATTGCAAAAAAGAGCTTGTTGTTGTCTGCAATCAATTGCACAGTGATGATGAGGATGATGATGAGGATGATAGAGCTTGTCAATTGCAAGAGAGCTTGTTGTTATCTGCAATTTCAGAATGATGATGATGATGATGCAACCAAAGCAGTAGTGGAGATGAGAAATGCACAGTCATAAGTGTCTTGTCGAGAAGGAAGGCTTAATTGATTGTACTCAAGCTTGAGTACAATCAATCCTTACAGAGAGACCAAGAGACAGAGAGAAAGTGAGAAACCAAGCCCACAGAAGAAATTGAAACTTTGAAGCTTGAGTGTGTGCTATTCTCAAACCCATGATCAAACAAATCAAAACCAAAAAAACCCACAGAAACCAACAAAATGCAAAGCAAACTAAAGCACAAGAACAAGAGGAAGAATCTCAAGAGGGAACCTCTTCCCTCCTCCATACCAATCGCACTTTTTTAGGGTTTGAAGCTCTGATGGTCTACAAACAAATGCAATCTTCCATCCTCAAGATCCTCCAAGAGCGGCGAATGGACCCAAAGATTTCGCACATCCTTACAGAGTTGTCTGTCTGTCTGTCTGTCTGTCTGACCACATTCTGGAAGAAGAAGAAGAAGAAGTGCAAATGGATTGCTTTTGCATAACGAACAAACAGCGAGGAAGAAAGAAAGAAACATCGGCAGCATCTCCCCCGCTCGGAGGAGGATATTCTGCCGACGGCAGCGCGCTGGAGGGGCCAGAAGAGAGGAGAAGAGCTTACGTCTGGAGGTTGCCTGGAAGGGCCAAGGAATCTGGATCGCATATGCTGCTTTTCACGGCGACGCCGAGCTCTGATTCTTGTTCTTGTTCTTTTGTCTGTCTGTCTGTCCGTCTGTTTGTCTTCGGACAAGAACAACGAAGAAGAAGAAGAAGAAGAAGTGCGAGCTCTTTGTTTCATAGCCCAGAAACCGGGAGAGTTTTGGTGGAAGGGAGGGTGAGCGGACGAGGACGACATGAGCAGGCGGGTGAGTTACTTGAGGTCGACCAGGAATGAGGAGGAAGCGGTGCTCACTTGTGCGGCGTGGGCGCCACGGCCAGCCAGCGACAGAGATGGACCTTCTTCGCTTCTTGTGTTTGCGCGTGGGAGTGACAAGGACGACAACAACAGCGATGTCCTCAATGAGATTTCCGTTGCGGAGTATGACTTCGACAAAGACCATCTCTCTGCTACTGTACACACTCTTCTCTTCTTCTTCTTCTTCCTCTTCTTCTCTTGTCTCCGTCCTCTTCTTCTTCTTCTTCTTCTTCTCTTGTCTCCTTTCTTCTCCTTTTTTCTTAGCTTTGTGATGTTTGTCACCAGAAGAGAGCTAGGTCTGAGCATGAACAAGGGAGCTCTGGTGCTTGAAGAAGACATTCACTCATTCTCTTTTTCTGATTCTTTCTGTGCTTCTCTTGAATCAACAAAGAAGGAAGAATCATTAAATGTGTATGTGTGTGCGTGCATGTGTGTGTGTTTTTTTTCTTTCTCTTGAACAGATTTCTGCTGTCAATACAGAGGATGGCATTCCTCTAAGAATCGCAGTTCATCCTAAAGGTGGTGGAGTCTTATGCAGCTTCTCCAATAGTTTCAAGTAAGCTCAAACCTCTTTGCTCAAAAGAAACCCCTGGCAATCTCTTCAGACACACTACAGCATCCATTGGACATGGCTGTTGCATTGAAAAGCACGTGGGATTCAACCAAGCATGTGGATTTCAATCTGCCACATGCTCCACACACACAGTAACAGTTCTCAATGTCGAAATGTTTCATGAGACATTTGAGCTACATAATCTGCTGGTGGCAGAGGTCTTTTGCAAGTGTTTTGTGGATTCAGATTCAACTTGGGCACATGCTAGATGTTTGCTGAAAAACCCAGTTATTCTTTGATCTAGATAGGGGGGTGGAAAGTGTCTCACTGTCTTGCTCTTCTTTCTGTTCTTGTTTATGCACATGCAATGGTGTCATGGTGGTAGGTTCTTGGATTCTCTGCTTGTTTCTGGAGGATTCATATGAGGCTTTAAGGCTTACTGTCATTTTTTTTGTGTGTGTGTGTGTTTGAATTTGTCCTGGATGTAGGCTGTTTGACATTCAAACAGTGGGGAGTGCAAGGCTGAAAGCATCAGATAGTCAGCTTTCCCCATTACAAGGGATTGGAATGCAGAACTGCATCACATTTGATCGTGATGGTCTGTTACTGGCCACTGGTGGAAAGGTACCGAAAAACCTCCTCCTTACTATTGTCTGAAATCTCTCAACTGATTGTGTGGATGTTGTTGGTTAACCTAATGTTAAGATGGATATCAATCTGTGCTTTGACATTGTTGCCAACATTCTCAAAATCCATATATTCTGGGGAAGTTGTTCGAGTTTGTGGAGTTCTCCAACATGTGGAAGTGAAGTTTCCTGTTTCTTCGACAAACTGTGAAGACTTGAGGTCTTTTTTATGTTTTGCCAGCATATGGGTGAATCATCTGATATAGAGGGAAAGAGGAAACATGTGGATGTGTAGGATGGACATGTTCGTGTTTTTCAGTGGCCCAGCTTAGTGCTCATTTTGGATGAACCGAAAGCTTTGAAGTCAATTCAAGACCTTGACATCAGGTGTCCCTTCTTCCTGTTGACATTGGGTAGAATTTTGCAAAGTTTCAGAGAGTAAGCAAAGTCTGAGAGCAAAGGTAGTGAGATGTATGGTTTTCCCTCCTCCTTCAAGAAGGTGATTTTGTGCTCTTTGAGTGTGATATTGACCAGTCTCAGGTTGTGGTGTCAGGAGAAGGGTGGTCCATAATGTGATGTTTGAAAATTGTTGTGTTTGAATCTTGGACACAGTTTGGACTCAGCATATTTGGCAGCAACTTCTGAGGACAAGGGATGTCGAGTGTGGGAAATAACGACAGTAAAGGTGGTCGCTGATTTGATTCCTGGAAAGGTAAGAATGTCACATCTCAATTCCCATATCATCTCAGGGGGGCATGCAAGCAATAGTCTTTACTTCGATTGATTTCTTAAGTTTGAATTTCTTCTGACACATAATCCTTATGTAAAACTTTGACCTCTCTTGCTCAAACCTGTACACTATTGAAGCCAGTGGGGAATAATGGAAGCTAGTCACTGCCTTTCACAATGAAGGTGACAGCCTGATACTTTGTAACCAACACTGACAAGGTTTTCTCCACAGTCATTTTGTGGTGTCTGGTTTGGATTTGCCAGAACTGAAACAACAATTCTTTGGTTATGTGACCAAAAAAAATTGTGACAGTTCTCTCTGAAATTACATTGATATTTGTTAGTGTCTCCATCTCTGTATGTTGAGTTCAGGGTGTTGGTCCCATATGTATCCATACAGGCCTTCCTTCCCTACCCAAACCTGATAACTTTCTGATTATGTTACATGGTGCAGGAGGAGAAATTCAGCTACTGCAGATTCTCAAGGGATGGAAAGTTGCCTTTCTTATTTGTCAGTTCCACTAAAAGTAAGCATTTTGCAATGTTTTCTCCTGTACTTTTAGAGCATACATCTGATACCTTAGAGTATCAAAGAGGAATGGAAATCACTGACAAAAAACTAAGGATTGGACTATTTTGATGCAAAGCTTCTGTGATAATTGACCTGTATTTTTGCAGGCAAAAAGGACGGGGCTGTTGGTGTGTGGGATTTAAGTGATTGGAGTAAAGTGGGTTACAAAAAGCTTTCAGTTTTTCCTATTTCTTCACTTGCTGTTACTCGGGATGGCAAGTACATTGGCATGTATGGATTCTTCACTCATCTCTTGGGGATTTTCTATTGGGAACCATTGCACCTTCCCTCCATTAGAAACCAAAGGAAATGCTTTTCAAAAGCTGGGTGTCTATTGTCTGAACCTCCCTTCACAAACAGTCTACTCATAGTTTCACCTCTTTTGCAATTTACCTTATATTGTGATTTGCAGGAAATCTGAAGCATCATTGGATCTTTGATTGTATTTCTCAGATTAACCATCTGTGATCTAGAATGCTGGCTCGGGGGATTGGACTTGAAACTTGGGGCCTAGACATATTTAACAGTTTGAGGTTCTTCTATCTGTGTAGAGGGAACTCAAAAGGCGATGTTGCAGTTGTCAATGTCAAAAGCATGGATGTTTATCGGCGCTTTGGTAGTGCACATGTGGCTCCAGTGACTGCTTTAGAGTTCTCAAAACAACGACGGTAAGTAAATTGATAGAGAGTGTTGCAATGGTGCTCTTGACAGTAGTCCAAGATGAGTCCTGAATCATTCTAATGTCCAGTGCAAACCATTCTTGATCCATACAGGGCATTGTTGTCACTTGGAGCCGACTCAAGTGCTCACGTCAATGTGATTGAGAAATGGGAATGGAAAGGTACTGCCATGTTCTGAGTCTTGGGTTTTCATGCTTCTGCTTGTCTTTGAATCTGTTAGTTGTTAGTAATACAAAAGTACATGGATTGTGGATTTTAGGGTCTCTTTGCAGCTATGTTTAGAACTCTTCCTTAGCAACAAGATGGATTAACATCAACAAGAACATATAATTGAGTGATAATTCTCCGGTTAGCACACTAGAAATGCCAAAAAAATTTAATTGTGTGTGTGTTTGTTATTGCAAAGGTTTCCAGGCCAATTCTGAGTAGTGAAGAGGAGTTTCTAGAGGTGGCTGTCAGGTCCTAGTGTGGAGCATTTATGTGATGCAGAGCCTGGACATGATCTTACAGATTGATTTATTGTGGGGGTTTGACAGATTGGCAACTATATTCAATTGTACTGGTGCTGATATTATTCTCAGCGTTACTCTTCTGGCTTTTCTTTGAATCGACAATGTCAGATGACTTTTGGCAATTTCCAATGGGTCGATCACAACCAGCTCGTCCCCCCCCTGAGGCTATTTGGGGTAACCCAAATTGGGAAAATGCAGCTGGAAAAGAACTGTAGACCAAGGCAGAGGCAGGGATTTATTGCTTGGATTCCATGTTTGGGATCTATCTTTCCATTTCTCCCATAGGATCGCCCTTCTTCACTTAATCATGATTTTGAGGGATGTCATATATCATTGTGAGCTCCATGTTTCATCCTCAGTCTGAAAAGCACCCACTGGTTTGGATGCAAATACTGGTTGTGGAATTAGCGGACAATAAATTGGCAAAATTTATTGTAATTTCTTCTAGGTTGTGACACCGGCATTTAAGCTAGCAATTGGAGTGTTATTCTCAGAATTGTCGTGTTCATACTGTTTTTATCTTCCCAGCTGTAAACACCTGCAGAGATGGAATAATGTCTTAAACACAGCAAGAGCAAAATTGTCAGGAGCAGGGTAGCTCCCTTCTCTGCTTGTCTTGCGATGCTGTCATTGCGAACATGTATTTACCAACCTCAACAATTGGAGGTGGACATTGCAGATGAATGAAGGTAAGTCCACTTGTTTGATGCAAAATATCAATTTGCAAAATGAGTGGTGTTTCCGATTATGGTATGGCAGACTTGCAACTGTTTCATTTTATTGAACGTGGTCCCTGTTATGACCGTGATTTCCTCCTCCTGCCAGAGAGCCGAAGGTGTGAGTACTCAAACAGGTCAGATGACTTTGGTTTCAATCCTCAAGTGCAATTGATTGTGATTAGGTTTTGCCCAGCAAGCTGAAGAAACTGTGGCAACTGTATGCTCAACAATGTGCTGTTTCCTTCCAATGTCAGTGCAAGCTTGTCAGTAAGCTTTCTTCCATGCATTGGATTTCTCTTGTCCTGGCCATTTCCTTTTGAAAGTAAGAGTAAAGGAAATGTAACCTTGTATCACAAAGTCAAAATTCGGTACCAACACTACTGTTGCACAAGTTTCTTTATTCATTCGAAACAATGTGGCATATTGTCAATAACAACTTCATCAATTGGTTACATCTTTTGCCAAATGCTAGATGATCTTTTCATGGTTGATGCAATGAACATTGATCATTAAGAAACCTTCTAAGTTTAGGTTTTGAATTTCTTTGTATCACTAATGGTTTGTTTTTTGTAATGGGTTGCATTAAAAGAGAAAAACAAGAATTTTTTGTTTAATATTCAAATTTAAGACCATCATATCTTGGTCGATCCCATGTGGAAATTTTGCAGTTGCCATCATGAACACACACATTTACCTTATTTATTATTAGAGCAAATCCCCAGAGGTTTGTATTATTCAATCAGCTCCAAAAATGGAATGAATTATTTAGATTGAAAAAAACCCTTTGGTAGCAAAATAAGTGTCATTGATGACTGTGACCCAAACTAGTTTTTCCAATAAATTTGGTGATACACTGAGTTTCATCCAGTCTTTCCTTTTTCCTGAGCGCCTCCATTGCTGCTACATATATTTTCACTGCTCCTACCTATACAATTACTATAATTACACCCGAACCTTGTGCATTAAATGCTGAGTTTTATGGCATTTCATACTGAGATTTAATAAAATTTCCTCACTTTGCAGATACCACAGAAAGAGGGGATAGGGGGTGAAAGCAGGCCCAAAGACAGGGTGAAGACAGGGTGACTTTATGGAGAACTCTATTGTCTACAATGTCTTTTTTTCCCCCCCTCCATTTTGTGATTTCGAATTTTTAGCAAAATTAATTAAATTCACACTAAAACACAAAAGATACCTTACATAGCTACGTCATAACTTGTGTTGGCTAGATAAGAGAGGATGCTCTCAAAACTTGTTATTTATATTATTCCATAAACCCCTCTATAGTTTCATTGTGTTTTAAAAACTTTCAATCAACTCAACATTTAAATTTTTTACAACTTCTATACCGAATAATTATTTTTAAAATTCTGAAATATATATTTTAGATCCTTTCACATATGCATCCTTCTCTCTCTAATGGTATTTTTCCATATTAATGTGATGCAACCATATTTCAATGATATAATTGACTGGATTACAATAGACAATCAAAGATCCTAGCAAACATGTCATCCCCTTTAAATAACATTGCAAAAATCTTTGTTTGATGGAGCCTCCATCATGAAGATTGGATCTAGTAATCTTAATCTTACTAGCATTGAATTCACTAGATCTAGCTATGACCAATGATAACTTGAAGTGTAACAAATTTCCACCTTTTTTTCCCAGATTTTCTTCTTATGATTTTTCCTACACTAATGCAATGGTGGATTTTTATTTTAATCACTTTCAAGTTCTTCTTGCTTGCTTGGTGTGTACAAGTGAAAGGTTTTAACTAACAAGGTGAGTAGAATGCATGGAGATGGTTAGTACATAGGTAAGCTCTAGGGTTGTTGATAGGTAGATAGTTTAAAAAAACAAAGATAAGTAGAATGTATGTAGATGGTTGTTATTGAAGTAACTTTTGATAAGGGTTATTACATGGGTTGTTAGTAGTTAACTAAAACCAAGAGTGAGTAAAATTATATGTAAATAGTTAATGGTACATAGGCAAATTAAAGGGCTAGTAACTTGTTATTAGGGAAGTAGTAAAAACAAGATAAGTAGAGAAACATGTAGATGGTTAGTAGTTAATATTTATATATGTAAGAGCTAATGGGTTGTTAATAGGTTGGTAATAAATATGAGGGTAAGTAGAATGTATGTAGATGGTTAAATCTAGTTTAGGTAATTCTAGGGACAATGATAATCAAAATTGGTTTATGTGAACTGAGTATAGGGTCCATAACGGTCGTCATTACAGCAATTAGAAATGTTCCTCACTTAATATTTATGTTGAATGGAATGGAACAATGTTTTTTTTGTAATCTTTGTGTTTTCTCATGTTTCAACTTCACATAAGAATGAATTAGTGTCTCACATTTCAAAAAAAATTGGAAATTTTGTTTTTTCCTTATCTTGGTGCAAATAAAAAGGATTTATTACATGTTACACATTGCATCATATCATTACAACTATTTGGCAAAATTTTATTTATTTTAACATGACAAGTCGTTGATAAATGAAAATGTGTTATCTAATTAAACTTCATATGAATATATTGACATTGTTCAAACAATTGTTAGCAAAAGAGTAAAAGAGCATATGTCAATGCAAAAGATGAAAATGGATATTTTGCCTTTGTATTTAGCGTGCGGAAACAATCATGATGGAATCATCTTGATACTATGCATTTCTTATTTATTTCTTTTTTGTTTCATAGATCATAAATTGTATGAATTTCTATGATTTCTTACAATTATGTAAATATTATGTGAAAAATTATATGCACAAAAGACAAAAGATAAAAGGGAGCAAATGGAAAAGCACATTATGAATTTAGTAATGATTCAGTGAAAATTATATGTTTCAAACACAAAACAAGGATGAAAGTTCACCATAGAATTATGATTTAAAAATTTATGTGGAATTGTGTTTTTCTCACATATATTGTGATTTTTAATGCAACAATTTTTGTCATGAATTTTTAATGTTTGGACATGCACACATTTTCTTTTCCTTCATTGTGACTAATCTAGCTTGTGTAGTTGGCCCAAGTGTGAACACATTGAGGGTTCAACTGATTTTTCCTTACAAACCCAATTTTTGCAATTTGTTTGAATTTCTAACAACAAAATCCATTTAAAAATCAATATTGTCCGCACCTTAACTCTAAAAATTGTGAAATAAACTTGATTAAATCTGACTTGAGGAGGGCTTTCCAAAAACACCAAGAATGGTCCCCAATTCCAATAAAAAATTCAGTTTTGATTTGATTTATTTTTTATTGAAAAAATTGTTCAATAATCAATAGCTTCCACACCATAGCTCCAAATAATCTCAAACCAAGTCAGTGCACACCTACTCATCGAGAGCTTTCGAAAAATACTAAGAGCGCAACATGAAGCATTGTGATTTGGAAAATCTTAAGTTGACAAATAAAACAAAACAAACTACCTTAATTCATAGATAGATTTGCACTCACTTAAGGTGTTGCATAACATGTGATGTTCACCTCATTATGTGTGCATTATGTGAAAAGAAATGATTGAAAGATTTAATGAAACAAAAAAGGAAGAATGTAATAATATCCTCAATGTTCTTTAAATGTATTTCTTTTTTTGACTATTTTTTTTGTTAATGTGTGTTTTGATAATTTGATTAAGATCTATGCATTACATCATTATTATATAGTAGAAGCCATATGATAACAAACCATTTATACTTTTATAAGCGTGTTTTAAGCAATGTGGGTGTTTATTTTTCAAATGACAAAAAAACCTACATATTTATCAAATTAGTTAAACAAGATGAAGTCATAGAAGATAAAAACAAGTCGAAGATGCAATTCAATACAAAAGAAAAGTGATCAAACAATGATTGAAGAAGTATACTTGCAAATAATATTATTTTTGAGATCCACATTTGACATTTTGTTGTTTCATAAAATCAAATTTCAACAAAATTGAATAAGGATTTATGAATTTTTAAAAAAAATTACACATGTAAAATGTCATTTGGTTGTTGTTGCAAAATTGCATATATAATATGAATAAATAAAATAAAATAACTTTGTGCATGTCTTGTCACAAAATCAATGGTTATTAACAATTTTATTGGGATAATGGCATGTTTAGCAATCAAAATGTTCCTATCATAAATATATAGAACTTATATCTTTGCATGAATCTTCTACTAAATAAAAACGATCCTATGTATTCATGATGGATTAAATTTGTGATATTTTCATTAGTTTTTTGAGATTCATTAACTAGGAACATTATTAATTATATGGGCAGATAATCAACATTTTCCTGATTACAAATGTCATTGCTTAATGATAAATCCTAATAAATTTACAATATAAGAATCATTAATTTATTATTATATGAATATAAAATATTTTTACAACTTATGGAAACCTTTAAAATTATTATTAACATTGTAAAAGAGGATAGAAATTAAAGATGTTACCATAAAACATACATGATTTGATGAATTCAAATGGTTTATATGTCTTTCAAAAATCATTTGGTGATCCTTGTCCCTTATGCAAATATGACCTACTAAAAAAATAAAAATCCATCTTGTTTATCACACAATTTATTGTACATGGATATCATTTTTTTCTTTACATTTTATTTTTTAGCTTAGTACCCTAACATCTTTGACACTAATTATATTATCTAAAAAATTAATCAATTTTCAAAATGAGTTTGTCAACAAAAAAAAAATTCAAGGAAAATACATTTTTGGGGGGAAATATTCAAGAATATTTTATTCTTGACATGAAATATTCAAATTTTATTAATGAAACTTCCTTTGTATTACATTAATCAAATGTATTTAAGTAGCTTTAAAAAATTGTGAATCTATTAAATCATGTGTGTTTTCTGATGAATATATTGTAGAGGTTACAACTTTCTTTTAATGTGTGTTGTTATTTGAATTAAATGCATGGAAGGATGAATTATTTATCGCCACCATAAAAGTTATATAGGAAATGAAAAAAAGGTTGCCCAGAAAAAAAAATGATTTAGTTTGTGAACAATCCACCAATTATTTTGGGCACATGAAATGGAACAAAAAGAACATAAGCCTCCTAAACTAGCTAATGAACCAAGTTGGGTGGGTCTCAATAAAAAAAAAACCCAAGCCAACATTTTATAACCAAGGACTTTTGTTATCGTCTTTTTTTTAACCAACATGTTTCCCTTTTTCATTCATTGAAGTAGTAACGATTTTTTATTCCCCTTTTTGGCTTTGTCCTTGATATTCAATTATCTTCTTCATCATAGAGTTTGCAAAGGTCAAAAATGAGAAAGAACTTAAAAACCAAAAAGACCATAAAACATAGTTTTTTTTTTCTCTTTGATGTGAGTCATGAATTAGATTTTTTTTTAAAATAGTGAAAAGATTTTCATTATACATAATATGTTTTTATGTAAAATATTAATTTTGTTTGATTGATGCTTGGGGTTTAGGGTTTTGTCGATGTTCAAAAAATTGTAGTGTGTTCAATTTTTTCTATGTATGTTACAATGTGTTGTGTTGGGCTTTTATGGTCTTTGTTAAAAAAAAGAGGTTAAAGCTATTTAATCTTTGGATTGGATTTTTTGGATTTTAAGTGAGTAACAAAAAGAAGGCACTACATTAACTAGTGTAGCAATAGTGTGGAGCATCTACTTGTGGGCACCATGTTGACAACAAACGAGAAGGCATATAGACCTTCCATTCACCTCATGTGCTTGATGTAAACGCTTGCAAATTGAATGCAAATTGAAATGGGAAAAAGCTTTTTAAAATTGTGCCGATTAATCACAACAATTTTTATTTTTTTTCAATTATAAAATTTTCCCATTTTTTATGTAGTTGAAACATGTTCAAAGTTTGGCTTTTGATTTCAAATTTTACATTATTCAAAACCTTAATATTTTGGGTTAAATCAATTGCATGTTAACTATAAATCACATGTTTTAAATCGCTTAAATTTCAACATTTTGTTTCATATGAAAATAATAACATGTATTGGTTTGTTATTATTGGTTAGTGTGTTTTTCAATTTGCTTTTTTATAGTGTCACCAACAAACATCCCAAGAGTGATCTAGTAATAAATGACAACCTTTTCCTAGAACTTGTCAAAAAACACCATTTAATAATTTGACTACCTATAGTAGCCATGAATATAATCAAGCTACATTGATCCAAAATAGTTACTTCTTTGATGATTGTTTTTCAAAAACCAAGGAATTTTGCAATGAAATATTTTTTGTCTAAATTTATTTTGGAACAATGTGAGATTTCACACAAAAGAAATGTTGGTCTTGGTGTATTTTGAACTATTAAACCACACTTTATATCCATAAATCCTTAATGCATTTGATATTGATTAATTTTCATAATGTTCATAATTACAACAAATGGTAACACTAAATTTAACGTGACAATAACTTTTTGGTTTGTATTGAAAGCAAAAATTACAAATAAGCTAATATGAAATGCCATTATATTTATACTTTTAAAACTAAATTATTGACATTTTTTTATACTTTCAATTTAATAACATATTAAATAGAAATTTAAAAATGTATTAAAATGTATTATTGATTAAACCAGGTATAATAACATTAAAATATTAAAATTTCAACTTTTTTTGTTTTGTAATATTTTAATGGACACATTTTCATCAAAATTAGAAACATATTCAATTCAACATTGAAAATGAAATATCTATCGAAGTTGACAAGTCTTGATTATTTTTTATTATGTTTATAAAATTAATTAGAGTTAATAAATTTATAATAAACATCAAATTAATAAATATTTAGGGGGCAGTGGTATGTGGCAATCTTTTAATGTCACCTCTACACATGATTAGTTGTAGTTTTTTTTTTCTTTCCAATTTTGTGATGTTAGTAGGTAGATAGGTAGATAGATAGGTAGGTAGTAAAAAATCAGAAACTGAGAGGCACCCACAAGCACAGAGTGTTGGTGCATCAAGATGATGAGAAGAGAGAGAGGGAGCACAAACAAACCAACCAACCAACCAACCAGAAAACCAAATGGAAAATTGCTACTACAATCAATCTCATCACCATCATCAAGTGTTGCAGCAGAGAAGAGAAGAGAAGAGAAGAGAGATAATTTTTTTTCTTAAAACAAAAAATTCTTACCTGAGTTTTGTCAGAGAGAATGAATGCTCAAATGGGTTTTGCAAAAATCTTGCACCCGGATTGCTCAAAAAATTCAAAAAGAAACCCATTTCTATCCCATGAGCAGCCATGAGCACCACCATTTGGTTTCTTTCTTCTTCACCCTGTTGCTGTGGATTGCACTCATGGGTATTCTGTTTGCTTGTGTGGAGATGATGATGATGATGATGATGCTCTGTGTGTGCTTGCTGCCCTGAGAGACTGATTTGGAAGCGAGGGGGAACTAAACTGCAGCTGCAATCCATGGAAACAAAAGTGGTAGCAAAAGTAGTTTGATCATGTGGGCTCCACATAGTTTCCAGCCACAGCTTTCTTCCCCAACTGCCAAACCTTTTCTCTTCTTCTTCTTCTTCTTCTTTTACTGTCCAAGGAAGGATTGTCCTATCCACAGTAGTCTTCTTCCCAGCTGCTCTGCTTGCAATCTTCTTCCCAACTTCCGGCAACACCTGCAGCAGCAGTAAGGATTTGGAGGAAGAAATCTAGCAAAAGATGGCACTATCCATGATGAGCAGTAGCAGCTGCTTCCTTGCAAGTAGAGATTGCCCCCCACCCTTTCTCTCTCTCTGTGCCTGCTTCTGAATCTGTTTCTTTTTTCCTGATCAGATTGTTGGTTTTGAAATTGGGTTTGAAATTTTGTTTTGTGGGGTGGTCTGGTAGGGAAGATGGAGTCCACAGCTCATGGGCCGGTGATGTCTACAAGATCAAGCTCCTCCAGTTTCTTCTCGGGGAATGCAGCAGCAGGGAGTATGCAAGAAAGCTTGAAGAATGCAGTAGCAGCAAGTAGCCATATTGTGCAGAAGGTAACGACAACAACAACAACACACACACGGAAGAAGATAGTGATGATGACCTCGGAGTTTGAGAAGACAAATCCTTATGCTGAGGAGCTCAAGCAAACTGCAGCTTTCATCTCTCAACCTGGCAAAGGAATTCTAGCATCAGATGAGAGCAATGCTACCACTGGCAAAAGGTGAGAGAAAGCTCCTCATGAACTGCAAAACTTGCAAAGCAGCTTCTGTCTGTCAGCAAATAGGTACCATGCCAATCTTCTTGTTCTTGTTCTCCCTCTTCTTCTTCTTCTTCTTCTTCTTCTTCTTCTGTGTCTGTCCGTTTTTCTGTCTGTTTGTTTGAATTGGTGATGGGTTTTGCAGGTTGGCCACAGTGGGTCTGGACAACACAGTGGAAAATAGGCAAGCATGGCGCGAGCTGCTCTACTCTGCTCCAGGTCTTGGCAATGTAATGTATAGTACCTTGAACATAACCTGCAAAAATTTGCTCTGCACCATCTCTTTGTGAAGACTTTTTCCTCCAAATCCTTGCTGCTGCATCTCTTTGTGAAGATTTCTTCCTTAAAATCCTTGCTGCTGCATCTGGTTGCAAAGATTTTCTTGCTCCAGGTCCTTGCAGAATATTCTCTTTGTCTTTGTGATTTTTTCTTCCTCCAAATCCTTCTTGCATCATCTCTTTGTGATCTCTTCCTCAGTTTAATCCATGCTGCATGTGTTTGAAAGAAGTTGCGACTGAATTTCAGTTTCATGTGTGTGGGATGTGTAAATTCCACCACCCACCATCAATCTTTCCTGACCAGAAGAAGAAGAAGTTGAACACAAGTATAGTTTAAGCAAATCAATTTGGAATTACAGAAATTCACAAGACTTGAAATTGGAAAAAAATTCTCCTGGTTGTGTATTCTTTTCTTTCTTTTTATTGCCACTGGATTATTGAAATCCATTGACATCTGTGTAACTTCTTTTGGGTCTTTTCTTCTTTCTTTTGGGTGGCAGTACATAAGTGGCACCATCATGTTTGATGAGACGTTGTTCCAGTCATCTCGAGCAGGAGTTCCATTTGTGGAGGTGTTGAAGCAACAGGGAATTCTTCCAGGAATCAAAGTTGATACTGGCCTGCAGCCGATTGATGGCACAGATGGGGAGACTGCCACACAGGGCTTGGATGGTCTTGCTGATCGCTGCAAAAGGTACAGAACCCAGACACTTATATCTATTCTGTTGCAGAAAATTAGGGTGAATTCATGCTAAAATGAGCCATTGCCAACTCCTTTCTGCTTTGCTTAAAAGTAGTGGATTAGCTAGTGAACATGACATGACAGAACTGGATTGCCTAAGTTACCCTGTTTTGAAACTCTTTATCATCTCAGAAACAATCTCAGAAGAATGAATCACCAGCTCCAGCTACCCAAAAATTGACCCAAAAGATTTTTTCTTTGTTTTGTATGTGGCTTCATGATCCATGGGTGGTCCTTCTCTGTTTGCTTGCAATTCAGGTATTATCAGCAAGGAGCTCGGTTTGCAAAATGGCGTGCAGTCATCAAAGTTGATTCAGAGAAACATCCATCGACAACAGCTATACTGGAGAATGCACATGGGCTTGCTCGATATGCACAAATTTGTCAAGTAAAAACTTTTTTCAAGTTTAGCTGCCATTACCCCATACACCCAATTCTGAAGTTTAGCTACAGATCTGGCCACCAGATGTGAATGGGGCAGTTCCATCACAACTCCAAACTCAAATCTGTTTTCACACAATACAGTTAATGGTCTTGCCAGAACCCAGCTTAACTTAAGTCTAACTCAGACTCAACTGGGCAGATCAAACAAAACTCCCGACATCCAATTCTGAGCTCAAAAACCATTGAATTGCTGCTGAATTCCATGTAACAATTCTCCAATTATTGCATTGAAAATTGATAAATAAGGTTGGCATGTAAATTCTCTCACTTTGATGTGCAGGCAAATGGTCTCGTTCCAATTGTTGAGCCTGAAGTAACTCTTGGTCCTGGCGATTACAGGTATGAGCTTCTTGTCAACCATAGATAGAATCCAGGAAACCCAATTGATTTTCAAATTCTATTGAGCTTTTTGCAATTTTTAAGTGAGATTTTCTCCCTGCCACTGCTGTATATTCCATGCTTGGAAATCTTCAGACTTAATTAGTTTTGGTCCTTTATTGTGCAGTATTGAGAGGACTGCATACATTTCAGAAAAGGTCAATTCACATGTCTTCCGATTTCTGAATGAGTACAAGTAAGCTATCAATCTCTCATATCTTTCTCTCTCTCTCTCTGTTTTCAACAAACAATTGTCATAGCCCTTTGAGGGGGGCAAAAAAAAAAAAAAGAAAAAAATTTCCATATTCAAAAAAGTTCAAAGTTCACAAAACAGAAACCATAATCCTGCATATGTGATGAGCACCATCAAGAACAACAACAATGGACATTCTTCTTATGTTCATGGATGGTGATTTTTGTGGGATTCTTGTTTGCACCAGTGTCATTTTGGAGGGCATATTGCTGAAGCCTAACATGATTCTTCCAGGTATAAAAATGGAACCAACCTACTCACTCACTGATGCTCATTTTTAGAGATAAATTTTTGAATCTTCAGTCAAGCCATGCTTCAGAGAAAAAAGTTAGAATTTTTGTATCTAAAGACACACTTATCTGGAACTTGATCTTGTTGTGACAAGAATGAACAAGTCATGTATGTAAGCGAGCAAGCAAGCAGATTGAAAACATAAAGTCTAAGAATGCTGAAGTGCAGTTGTTGGTCACAATGTCGGATTTGTTAACAGGATTGGATGTGCCAACACCACCTCCAGAAGAAGTAGCTCGCTATACTGTTCGCACCATGTTGCGCTCCATTCCAGCTGCTGTTCCTGGTATGATCCATGATCCTCTAGCCAAAAAATTTCTCACTTCTGTAATTTTTCACTAAATGCACATTGACATAGTAAACTATCAGTAATATATTATTCTTGTGTAACAAGGTGGTGGGTGTTTTTTTTGCTCCTGAATTTGTTGAGCTTACTCATTTCACTCTTTTGCATTTTGCGGTTTTTATTTGCACCATCACATGGAAGATGGCATCAGTCAGTAAGTATGTGAAATTAATGCTGTGATGACTCCTGCATGCATGCATGCACCACTTGAAGGAGTGAAATTTTTGGAACAGGTATTCACTTCCTTTCAGGTGGAATGAGTGAGGAAGAAGCAACATTAAACCTTCAAGCTCTCCAAGTAGAATTTCTTTCCCTATACTAAGCATAAATTTCATGATCCAGGCCATACACTCAAATGAGTAGAGCAAAGCTACAAATCCTTCACTGTTGAGCCTTACCCCCAACGAAGTTTGTGCTGCATTTTGCATCCCCTTTTTTCTATTGAGCTTTCTTAGCATTGTGAAATTTCTATCACACAACTATTCTCAAATCCATTTAACACAACAATTTGCTGGGCTGTGAATTTTGGGTTTTTTGGGTGTGCTACTAAATGACAGGCTTATGGACCTAGTCCTTGGTCATTGACATTTTCATACGGCCGTGCTCTGCAGTCCAGCACTCTCAAAATCTGGTCAGGAAAAGTAAGCACCTGAAACACACCCAGTGCCAACCCCCTGTCTGCGTTTCTTTCTTTGTCTTTCTAGCATGAATTGGGCATCAGACTTTTGGGCAGCATAAAATGTGAGCATAATAGACTGCACAAACTTGGTTCACAGATTCAGTAAACGCCAAAAATGAGTTTGAATGTTTTGCAGTCACATTACTCTCAAGATTTTGTTTGTTTGTTTGTTTGGTTCTTTCTTTTCTTTCTTTCTTTACTGGATATATGTGATTGTCATTTGTGTAGGAGGAGAATTGGAAGGCTGCACAGGACAGGCTTGTAGCACTTGCAAAAGCAAACTCAGAGGCACAGGCAAGGGATTCAAACCTTTGTTTTTCTCTCTTCCAAACTCCCTTTCTTGCCCAACAAAAACACCACCATCCTAATCTTACATACCAACAAAAACTGAAATTGCTTAAATGCTAAATCTTCAATCAACTTCACAGGCTTTGCAATCAGCTGCAGTGGTAGTGGATATCTTGTCTCTGTTGATGTTTGTAGCCTGTAATGCACTATGGAATGGTTGAGCCCCTGCCCATTATGTTGGGTAAGGTGCCAGGTTGAGCCCAACATCTCCTAGCTCGCACGGTGCCTTACCCAACATAAATGGGCAACAGCGAGACCCTTCCGTGACATTAAGGTCTGGGACAGCAGATTGAACAAACTCAATATGTTCAACACACATTTCGATCACTATTATGGGTGTATGATCAACACCAGAAGATTATGTCATCTAATGTGGTCAAGAGAATGACATAATCTGCCACAGCAGACCTTACTTGTACTAGAGAATGGGTCATCGACGGCTCATTCTGTCGGGTAAAGAACTAAACCCTCACTGGGTGGGTGAGCTCGCCTTGTGAGGGAGCATCTGGCACCATTAACTGGTGTCAAGGTAGTGCCAATTCTGGCTCCTAGCAAAGTCTGCAGCTATGTTTTGTGAATGTGGATTTCCTTGTAGATTCAATGATGGAAGTCATGGCTTTTGTTTGTGCCTGGATCATTATGCAGCTCGGGAAGTACACAGGCCCACATCCATCACCTGGTGGAGCTCGCATTCTTCAAGCTCTTAGATTGGGTGGAGCTGGCAAATGAGCGAAAAAACCACACTCTTTGTGTAGATCATCATACCACCCCGCAAAAGGTGTGTAAGATTAAATTGGCTTGAAATTGCTATTCATGTTTTCTTCAATAATGTGAAACAACTCGATATTATATTATGTGATTGTGGAGTAAAATTGATTGATTGTCAAATGAGAGAAGTACTTAACAATTAAGTCACTCACTTAACAATTCATACGTAGGTATAGGTGAAGGACCCAACTTTAGAACCTTGCAAGATTTGAGGTACCTGTCAGGAGGCCCGGCCGGCAGTAGTAGGCCAAAGCACTAGGCCTACTACTGGAAGGTATCAACTATCAACCCTCTTGAAAGATAGGTCCTTCTCCTACTTAAGAAACATGTGAGATTGTGTTGACACCTTGGTTGGGACCTTTACTATGAAATTGGTAAGGACCTGTACAACTTTGCCTGGAACCTTTTAGTTGTATAATAACCCAATAATAATATTTATTTATTTATTTAGTTTTTGCCAAATTTCAACCTGGAAAATATGATTTCAACCTATACCAAAGGAATGTTTTATGGAAAATTTCCAAAATAGCCAGATTTCAATGAGAATTTCCAGTAGGTGGGCCAAGAATATAGAAGATTTTTTTTTTTTTAATTTTTTTTTTTTTTTTTTTAAAAATATATTTTTTTTTTTAATTATTTTTTTTTTATATTTTTTTTAAAATATTTTTTATATTATTTAAT
>Ga0116227_10001016_pt1 | contig 60111 bp, 36 predicted proteins | sample S1TSphgellanicum_FD_89693 | JGI IMG/M metagenome (GOLD analysis project Ga0116227, IMG submission 89693) | Host-associated microbial communities from peat moss isolated from Minnesota, USA - S1T2_Fb - Sphagnum magellanicum MG | ecosystem: Host-associated > Plants > Peat moss > Unclassified... | reverse complement strand
TTTATGTTTGGTTTCATTCTCATTTTCCCTTTTTTCCTTTATTTTTTTTTCAATTTTCTTTTTTTTTTTTTAATGTATTACATTTTTTTTTGTGGGTTCAAACTTTTTTTTCAAGGGGTTTTTTTTTTTTTTTTTTCCTCCAATTTTTTTTTTCTTGGGTGGTACCTCCACCTTGTCATTTTGCTCACTTGGCCCATTTGAGCTATTTGAATCTGAGCCTGAATTAGAGTTGAATGATGACAATTTAATTTCATCAACCTATTTTTTGCCCTTGGGTTTATAAATTGTTTTTTGCACATTTGGACTTGGTTTTGGAGGTGAACATTGAGTTCCTTCCTTTGAACCCATTTTTTCCTAGTCATCATTAGTTAAGGTGATAACTTCCAATTTGATTAAACACAATTCATCCTTGGTGGCTAGTTTGACAACCTTGTCCACCTCGATTTCTAACTTTGTTTTGTGCTTTTAAGGTTCAACCTTTTCCTTCACCTTTGTAGTGCTTTGATTGCAAGTCCAAAACCATGTTTTTGATATTAGTTATGATGCCCCTTTTTTCATCCCTCATGTTCCCATACCACCAAGCTCTTCACACCACCTAACTTTTAACTCCTAGCTATTTACACATCCCACAACACATAAGGTTAGTAGGTAGATGCAAATTACGATGGCTCACTTTTTGCATCGTTATGGACTTTTGGCAGAGTGTACTCTATTCAAATGCCACAAGCGTATTGTAAAATCATCAATTTGATAAAAATATTTATGAATTAAGATTACCAACTGAGACAAGTAAGCCTCGCTTGTCCCAAGTCTTAAATTCGAAACCTCATGGCCCAATTTGTGAGATGAATTGAAGAGTCAAACCCCAATCTAGCATGGATTAGACTCTTATGTCACTATGGTGCACTACCATGATGATCCCAACACAAGTCCCACCTTGTGCAAATGAAGGGGTACATCAAAGGGCCCTGTAAGAAGGTATGGGGCACTGTGGAACTGATTGGGTGAACACAACATGGATAATATCAACAATTTGCTTTCTATTCAATTGTGCCATGGATTCACCATGAAGGGTGCTATCTCTTGGTTGGACATTGGTCCTCTCTTTTTGCTCCTCCTTTGTAATTTCCTTAAATTTGGACATTTTTGCTCCTCCCTGTCTTTTTATTAAGTTTGAGAGGGTTAAAAAAATTACCTAGTGAAGGCAGGTTGCAGCACTGACACCCAGAAACTTTTGCAAGGGGTTTTTAAGGGTCCTGGTACTAAACACCCCCTACGAGCTTTTTGGCTGCCAGTGCATGGCTCTGGGCACCACTCATTTCATGGACTCCAATGGTCAACACTTGTGCTACTACTCGTCCCCAGTTGCAGCTCTGACACCCACAATGTCCAGAAGCGGGTTTCGAGCGTCCGTCCTGCCATCGCTTGCTTTTAGTTCAGTCAGGCTTGTTGGCTCCAATGGTGTTCCTGACGACTGGTGTTGACGCAGAGAATACACACAGGATACCAAAACCTGTCAGGCTTTTCCTTTTGAAGCATTTGTTCCTTTTATCCCTTTCTGAGTTCCTTTGGGTTTTGCTCTTCTGGCTCAGACTTGGGTCCTCTGTCTTTGTTCTTTCTTTCCCCCTTTTTGCTAGGTGCTTTGTTTTAATGGAGTTTGCCAGGGTTTCATCAGTTTTAGAGGCTTTCATGAGCTTATGTCATCTAGATCAAGCAAAACCCAAGACTGTCCAAATCTCCATTTGATTCTCATCATGTTGGTGAATATTTCTGCATCTGGTTGATATTGTCTACACATGGATGGATTTGTTTTTCCACCCATTAGTAAGGACATCAATTAGGGTTTAAGAATTTCCCTTTCACCTCCTTTCACTTCCTCTCAATTTATCTCAGACTCAGTGTTAGATGAGCATATGAACAATACAGTTTTCCTACCAGCTCCTATTTTTTCTCCTTTTGCAAAGTGTTCAGTTGAACTGGAACTTCAATTTGGAAAAAAAAATGGAAATTTCAAGTGTTATTACTGTAGTACCTTTTCAGGTTGGGGAATAATTAAATTATTATTGGAAATTTCGAGTTTATTAAATAGTTATCTGTTTGAAATGTCAAAATTTAAAGAAATTACAAAGGATGGAAAAGTACAAAAATTGGTCTCATTATCATGTTAGAGGTTTAAAGTCCATGGAACCTATGAAAGAGGCTGCCTATATTTATTGCTAAAACTTCATTAATTAATTAATTTACTGCCAAAATGAATTTTGAAATATAAAATAATTATTTGGCACACAAGTATTGATGTGAAAAGGTACAATGGTAGTGTTCAAGAGTGACCACTTATGAGCTCCTTGAACCCCAACAAATTGCGAAAGATAGATACTATACATTTTAATGTTTTGTTGCATCCTTTGAACCCTACTTGACATGCATGAATGTGGCTATTTGCCAACCTTGATGCCCATGAAAGGAAACCATCAAATTATAAACTTGAAGATTTTGGGGATTCGGGGTGGAGTACCAAGAACCCACTCATTTGGTGGGAGACACAGACCTAAATGGTACAAAATCAGTCTTGTCGTACATTGCGCCATTCCAAGTTCCAACAAGATATGGTTCTAAAAAATTAAGCATCTCACAAACATTGTGCATTTGCAAGAGTACGGGTGGTCCAAGAGGACATAATGATCAAGAGTACATCTTGAGCCTCTTGAGCTTCGTCCCTTGCGGGGGTCAATGCAGTACCTACTGCAGGTACATGCAGATTACAAAATTTGTACACACCCGCAGTTCTGATCATGCAACCATTTAAAGCACTACCATCTTCATATACAATTGTTAAACAAGTTCTCAAGTAAAGGAAGTTCTAACATTCTAAAGGGAGTGTGGAGATGTGCATTTAGCTGCACAGAGCCACTTTGGAATGTGGAGAGTGTACGGCACAAAACTGCAAAGCCAACTTACCAGAAGAAACAAGAAGAGCATAGGGTGTATTGTGTTTTTTTTTTCTCTTGTCGCAAAAGAGACTCATGATCCAACAATGGGTTAGCTAATAATGATTCCATGCAGCAAAATGTTATTGAACATCAAGGGCTACTTAGAGAATCTCCACCCACACCCCCTAATTGTGCCTCTTCCATTGGTTGCCAGTAAGAGCAACTCCACCTGTGCTCAGTATGTGACCCTGCAAATCTAAATTGGATGTAGAAAAGGCAAAACTGGACGTAGAAAAGGCAAAACTGGACGGTTTGGCTCAGCAAAATGGTTTGGGCGCAGCACAGTTTGCTTAGGCTAGTAAAATGTACAGCTAAGCCTAACACCTGCCAGAGAAGAGTGTAATAAATATGATCAGAGTGCTGCTCCCTGTTTCTCATTGGCCAGTCGTAATGATTAGTTGAGGTGGGTTGCTATTAGCAGTCTTTCACCTGTTTGCAGTCCCAGTTTTCGTTTTTCGGGTGATGGGAAAAAAAAAAAAAAAAACCTGGATGTGAGAAATATTTTACCTTCAGGAGATGGTTTAACCACGTGCAATGGTAGAGTGTTAATTATGTCTCCATGCCCACCCCTAAATGTAGAAACTTGAACAGTAAAACATGAGAAACCATTTACATGTCATCACCAGGGACAATCATTATGGCTGGCCAATCAAAAGCGGTCCTTTTCTTATTATTGGGAATTTTTAAGTCCTTCTGTAACTTGTCCCATGCATATGTAGAGGACCAAACTCAGTTTAAAACTATTTGAAGGTTGTACTTCATCCAAGGCACATTGTACAAGCCATTTTGCTCTCCGCAGGTAGAGATGCTCATATCATAATTCCGTCTAGTATGCATGTAGTGAAGTTCAGAAAAGGCACGTAACAGTTAGGCGGCTTTCATTTCTGTTCGGGTTCAATTGGAATGGGCTCCACTTGAATACTTTCTCTGCAATATGTATACTCTAGTACATTGGCAGCTTTGATACTAATAATTTTGTCTTTGGAAATCTTGAAATTTTCAACAAAATTGTGTGAAGGAAATATTGAATATTCAAGATTATTGTATTTGTTGAAATGAAAAATTATTAATTAATTAATTGATTGACACATATGTGTTGAAAATTGCCAAGGTACTATGTTACATTTGCTTGATTTTTCATTTGCTTTTCTTCTGGCACCATTTGTTGTTTTTGATCTGTCCAAGTAAGGAATCCTCTATCTTGCTGCCTGGTCATACTTAAATCCATCAAGTCCCCCCAGCTTCTTTTTTTTTGGCTAGCTATATACATAGCCAAAAAGTTATATTAAAAATTGAAAGTGCTAAAAAACATTTTTGGGGATATTTTCAGTCACTAAAATTGGACCAAAATTTAAGAAAAAAATTCCAGCTATCTATATATGGTTCAAGTAAGTAGCCAAAAAACAGAAAGGCGTTTAAAAATATTTTCTTTCATAGTTAACTTGTAGCCAAATTTGGCTAAATCTTTCTCTGGATCATCACCACTTTGGCTACAGCAGAAAATTAACCCAAAAAACACTGGTCCCCAGTTGTCTATAAAGCATCTCCACACAACAACAGCAAAAATGGTCTCTACACTAAATTAATATAGTGTTTATAGGTCTCCTTTCTTCACCCATAAACATGAAAAAGTTGATTGTTAAAGTGAAAGACTATTAAATCTCACCACTTGGGCCAGTCATTATAGTTGGCCAATCAAAACATGTCAATACCTTTTCATGGAGCTCTTGGCAGTCAGAGTATCTGGTTGGTCCAAAGGGGGGGTTTTTTAAAAAGGATTTTGTGAAATAGCCAAAGTGGTGATCATACAGAGAAAATTATAGCCAAAATTGTAGACATACTAGATATGAAAGTTAAAAGAAAAAAAGAAAAGAATCTGTCTATATTCTTGGCTACCTGCCGGAACTTATCATAAAAATCTGGCTATTCAGAATTTTTTTCCTTCAAAATTTGGCGAATTTGGACCAGTTTTTCTATGCAAAATCCTTTCGATAAGTCGAAATAATATTTTTCAGGTCGAAATTTTGCCAATAAAAAAGAAAACCACTGATTTGAGTGCTGATGAGAATTAGTACAGAGGCCACTTCACTTCTGTGTGCTGGTAGAGATGCTCTTAAGCAGCCTTGAATCCCAATCATGTTGCTACATAAACTATTCTGCGATTTATTCATATTTGTGAGGTGCGGCCCAATAGCAAACAAGGGTGGTTATCTTTTTAAGGTGGCATGGTTGATGATGACTGCAGGCAGAAGAGAAGAAAGAAAGACATACCCAAAGAACCTAGTGTTCAAATTTTCAATGTGTAATGTTTTTGAGCTTGTTTTCTATATCCGATGTAAGAGCATCTCCATCCACACCTCATTGTTTCAGCCTCTTCAAGAGATCAACCACATTACCGCATCTGATATATATTGTTAATTATTTCCCTATGCCCACCCATAAATATGAAAAATTGAATAATATAAATTGAGAGTACATATTAAATGCCATCACTTGGGACAATTGTGCTGGCCGATCAAACAAATGCAGTCATTTTCTTTTATTGACGCTTCTATAATCACTCTAGTTGTCTCCTGAATTCCTGATTCTGTGCATATGGAGAGATCCAAACTCAGTTTAACACCTTTCAAGCCCTACTGGTCACAAGAAGTTAAACGCCCCAGCCCCATTGAACTTTTCTGCGGGTTTCAGAACAAGTTGTGGGGTTCCTATGCAATTCAGCTTCAGGGTTCCACTAATAAGCTGGGAAGTAGAAAAAAAAAATACAAAACCTAGTGCAAAACATTTAAAGGCTGGTGATAGTTACTACATCTTTAGAGGCTTAGGATTGTGGATTCAAATCTCAGGAGTAGCTTCCAGAACATGAACTGCACAATTCAAAGCTTTGAACCATGCAAGGAGCAAAAACGACAAGCCTGCAAAGGTTCGATGGGCGGGAATAGAACATTCTGCTTGCTGGGCCTTTGTGACTGAGCTCAATTTGGGGGTGCCAACTGCTTGTTAGTTGGGTCTGTTGTTGTGCTTCAGAAAAAAAAACTACAGGTATATATGAATAACATAATGTTTCAAAAACAGAAGGACTTCATATTGCTTAAGTTTAGTTGATAGACTTTTGTGTGCTTTGTCAGTTGTTGAGGTTGTCAGCCAATGTGTAGTGCGTCTTATTTTCAGTGTGAAAGTTAGTGCATTTGAGGTATTTTCTTATGTGCACAAATTTCTATATTCCACTGCCACGTTCTGTGTTATCATCATTTGTGGGCCTTGAACAACAGTTCCACACAATCGGTTTGATCTTTATTTTGAGATCTGACAAATGTAGGAAATATATGGTGTACTTGTGTTCAAGAGTGAGTCAAGTCTAATGATTCAAGTGGAAGTCATGAATTTCAGAAATGTAGGGAACCCATGAGTGTATGATTTAGAGGTTTGGTATGGATTGTTCTCTTATTTAACAAGAAGAATATAAAAGAGACATTTATCACAAAATTCAAATTTATGAAGAAAATGACTTTACCATCATCAGACAGCAGTCAGGAACATCTTGAGCCCCAATTAAGACAAAGTACTGTAGGCACATCCTAAACATTGAACTACCAAAGGAAATAATTTTCAACCTTCTCACACTTAGTTCCACATCAATTGCTGCAAGTGCATGTTAGTTTGTTTTCATACATAGTGTGAGGAAAACAAGATTTAGGTTAAGATCTTGTTGAACTAACTTTGCATTAATCCATTGAATCACTTAGGTGTGTGAAATTTTGATACAATTCAATGATACCCTTCAAAGTAGAGAGTGCATGGGGTTATTGCACCACCAACTGTTCATGTAAAAATCAACGCAATTCCAAGTGGACACATTACTATCTTTTGTTGTAGATAAGCCAAGTCATTGATTAGATCAAGCTCTCAAAGAAAATGGCTTTGTCTTAATCCTCAATTATTAGCCTCTGGCCTCCTAAAGAATATAGTATTGAAGCATTTCAAGTGACTGAACAATGAAGGAATTCTTCTAACACGCAATATGGTTTATGTGTGATCAAATTTCCCCCTTGTCTTTAGTGGCTTAGCCTCCAATGGATTCTCCAGCCCCATTTGGCATGCCCCACCTCTATCTGTCCCCACCCATCCACAGCCCAACTGACCCCTCAAACCCACAAAATTATTTAGTTAAAAATTTATAATCAGAAAAAAGTCAATCTAGGGTGGTACCTTTTGCAAAAGGTTATGTAATATTTTACACATGAAAATAGCATAGGTGTGTTCCACAAGCTACTTGTCAATTTTTCATTTGACTTGATCCAATTGAGGTCATCTTTGTGAAGTGTGAACCTTAAGAAAGAAAGTGTTAGGCAACATAGGTCAATTTAACCCTAAGTAGGTTCTTGTCTTGGACTAAGTAGAAAATACAAGATCAAAAGGTTGGATCCATTTGTCAGGTTAGGATATAAAATTTGATTAATATTTAGAAACTGGAAATGTGTGCCATTACAAACAACTACGACAAGGCTTGGCATAATGGATACCATCGCGTATACTTTACGACAAGGTGTGCATTTCAAATGTGAAATCTGGAAAGAAACCCATAACCAGGGATGTCCCTCGTGTGCAAATGTCAGGGTGTACATGTGCATTTCCACAAGGTGCACTAAGCAAGGTCGTTTGCCTCAGTAGTTTCTGGTGGGGCCTTCTATTAAAGAAGGAAGAGTTGGGTTTGTCTATTATATGTGTGTTCATTCAAACTCTGTAGCAAAGCAAACAATCAAAAAGGTTGGTTCTGAAAGAAATGGCTAAATTACTGTAATGTACAATGCAGTCCCTACCTCTTCAAACTTTAGATCTTGGCCACTTGTTGGTGCACATGTTTCTAGAAGAAAGAAGCTGATATTAAGTTAATGGAAAGAAATTTCCCATTCACTTTTGCCTCTTGCCAATGCAGAATTTATTATATTCAGGTCCCCTTTGCAGGTGCCCCCACTGATACCTGCAAAGTTTGGGGGGGTTGTGTTTTTCATCCTGCCCAGTTCCCAAGTTCAGTTATTTGAATGAGACTTTGGTTCTGAATCAAACATGAAATGGAATCCCTTGTTTGTCATGGTTCAAATTCTCAAGCATAACAGGACTATCATTGCCAAGGGTTAGGGGTCTCAATAGGTGACCCACACCCTTCATGTGAGATTTGACTTTGTGGAGTGGAGACTACTGAAAGTCTAGTAATTTGTTTTTACTCATACAAGGCCTTGTAAGCATTGAAAACCATTGTATATAAGAGACACTTCACACAAAATTTGACCTCAACTTGAATTGATTCATGCATATGATCAAAATATTGTATTTACTGTAGTTTAACGGGTTTTTTTTCAACACTGCTTATGTGTGTTACACATACTAATTCAACAACACATATGTCCGTAACTCTAATTTAACAACGAATTCAACAGGATTTATACTTACTGAACCCTGTAAAACCCACTGATACCACTGTAAACGTCTTGTTACATAATTCAGCTGTGACGTCAAATTTGTTTTTGGACAGCTGGGGCTCATGCATTCTTGTTGCTGTGGATTTTCAATTGACTTCTCCCCAAGAGTTGGCAAGAGTGATTCCTTTTCCAACACTTCAGAACACAAAAAAGAAGGGATGGGTCAGAAATGGTTACCCAAATCCAGATGACATTTTGCAAAACTTTTATGGGATCATCTATCGGATCAGTCCTCTCAGATAAAGTCCGTGGAATGTATAATGCTCTGCAACTGTGTTGTTCAGGTTACCTGAACAACACAGCTTCATCTTATTGAATATGTGTCCACCATCAATCCTACCATCAGCAGCAAGAGGATCATAAAACTATGTGATCAATGCAGGCAAGAGAGCTTTTTACCTGCAGACAGCAAGCTGTTATGAGGAAACTTTTCAATGTGCACCTTCAGCTTTCCTTTTGTGTTGCAATTGTAATGCTCCCTCACATTGATACTGGAGCCTGCTCTCCTCAAGGACAAGATCAACATCTTGATGCTCACCATTCATCCAAACTTGAACTTGTTATTTTGGCATATCTTAGGCAAGTGCTCAGACAAGAGGGTAGTGAAGGGGAAAAGCAACAAATGAAACTTTACCAAATACAATTCTGTGAAGACAAAACAAAAGTCAGAGCCAAAGGATTTGATGGAAGTGAAACAATGAAAACAAAATGAAAGGAAACAGTGTTAAGTAGGAAACCAGTAAGAATGAAGGAAAACAAGAAAGAACCATAGGATGAATTAAGAAGAAAAAAATGTATACATAAATATGGATGAAGAAAATAAAATGGGAAACAAAAACATTCGCAGGACAATCCAGAAAAAAGACAAAAGGAAAGTTTATTTATCCCTTAAATTATAATATACACTACACTCAGTCACTTTATGTTTCTTATTTTCCATTCCCCACAGTAAATTCTATAGAACACATGCCTTGCAACAGATATCCCTGGAAACAGACCATGTTTCTCTCAGGTTGAAAGCTGTGATCTAAAGTTTCTCGGCAGTTGAAATATGCAGTCAACCAATGTGTGTGAACACATTTTCCAACCTTCTGATTGTAAAAGAACCATGCAACCAGATCACAGCCCAAAAAATCAGGAATAGAATTCTTGTTGAGATCATTTGTCAGTGTAGAGAAGAAATCTAAACTAACATGGAACATTTTACCCTCACCAAATTAACTGCAAAATGTTAATTGGTCACAGCTGAGACTACTTTGTTCATTATGCCAATAGTCAATCTAATGAGGACACCTATCACCATGGATGCAGTACACTTCCTACACTCCAGACACAGGTCTAGTAGAATTTGCATCAAATAGCCATACATCCAGGACCAAGTTCTTCCCACCCTTCAACAGCTATACTCCAGCCTGGAAAGCAAAAAAGTTCCCTGACCACTGTTCTCCTGCATTGAAGGAGAAACAGCATCAGCAGAAGTTGGAGTAGCTGCAAATGACAATGACCCCAACATTACATAATGCAACCTATATCGATCTCTCTGCTAAGAGAAGCTACAAAACATGATTCTTCAGCAAAGGACCCTATTGGAAACTGGTGCTTCCCCATAATAGTAACTAGCCAGTGCGGTCACCAGCAGCTGGGTAAGGCCTAAAGCGTGCATCGGGACCTCGTTGTGTCTGCCTTCCTGTTGCACCATACCCTCCCCCATAACCTGCAGTCCCATTGGCTGCACCATCAGTTGCTGCTCCAGCCCCTATGCTGTAGCCCCCACTGCCAGCAACTGCTGCCCCTGTTGCACCACTGCTGTAAGCCTCTGATCCTGCTGATCTCCATGTATTATCTCCATACCCAGAAGCATACATATCACCATATCCTGCCCCATAACTGCCACTACCAGTCCCTGCAGCTGCTGCACTCCCATAGGCAGCTGGAGTGGTACCATAGCCATTGCCTCGAGCTCCATATCCGGCAGCAGAGCCATAGCCATTTTCGCTGCTTCCATAGCCATAGCCAGTACCACCATATCCTGCAGTACTTCCAGTTGCTTGAGTGGCCCCAGTCCCACCTGAACCCCAGCCTGCACTTCCATAGCCAGCCATACTACTGGCCCCATAGCCGGTGGCACTTCCTGCTGTGCCATAACCAGCCCCTCCACTCCCCCAAGCACTTCTTCCTGCTCCAGGAGCACTTGTAGCAGCTGCCCCACTACCTACTCCTCCACTGCCGTAACCACCACTGCCATACCCACCTGCACCTGGAGTACTACCATATCCAGCACTTCCATAGCCTGCCCCAGCTGCACTACCATAGCCTGTGCCCATACCATATCCTGTTCCTCCATATCCTCCATTCATTCCTGCACCATAGCCAGCACCACCACTGTAGCCTGCAGCTCCATAGCCTGCTGTGCCATAACCCGCATAACCACCTCTGCCTGCACCAGCAGCCTGCCCATAGCGGCTGTCCCCACGTCCAGCATAGCTGCCACCGCCACCACCTCCAGGACTAGAGTAGCCTTGACTGTAGCCAGAACCGTAGTTGCCACCTCCAAAGCCACCACCGGAGTTCCTTCCGGTGCCTGAAGAGAGGTCCTTAGGAGTGGCCCGCTTAACCTCCACCATCTTTTCGTTGAGCTCATGAAAAGACTTGGTGAGAACATTTTCCACAGCCTCCTCAGAATCGAAACTGACGAAGCCAAAACCACGAGGCCTTTGAGTATTGTGGTCATACATAACAACCACATCTGTGATAGTACCAAACTGCTCGAAATACTTTCTGAAGTCATCCTCAGTAACTGTAGAGGCTAAGCCTCCCACAAATATCTTCTTTGTCCTAGTGTGGGACGACGCTGGCCCTTGGCCACTGCTGCTGCTCCTAGGCACATTCTGCTGCTCATCCCTGGGCACTGCTTTTTTCGCTTCCACCTAAAAATAACGTGGAGGAAAAAAAGAAAAGAGACAGCTACACTAGTTATATAACTTGCTGCATCCCACACAACACCTGACACATCCTCTCCAAACCCCCGCTCTCTACACACATTCGCAAACCCTAATCCTACTACTACACTTGCGCATTACATTACTTTGTTTTCTTTCTCTACAAGTTATCCTCTCTTCTTCCTCACGGTGCTCTTTCTCGATTCTTACATTATCATCTCGACTTCTAGAGCATTGGAGACATGGGAATCCTTTCCTTACCGTTCTGCCATCGATGGTATGCTTCTCCGTCACCACTCGATCCGCCACGGCTGGGTCTGCAAAGACCACGAATCCAAACCCTCGCGCACGGCCCGTCGCACGGTCCTTCATGATGACGATCTCCGCTACTTCGCCATACGTCTGGAAATGATCCCGTAGCTTCTCCTCCGTGGTCTCCCACGAGATCCCTCCTATGAACAACTTCCCTTGATCCGAGTTCATTTCCACAAAACGCCACAAAATCTCTGCGTCTGTCTGTTCTGTCTGTCGCTCTTGCTCGCTCGCTCGCTCACTCTGCCTTACTCTCGTCTAATTTCTCATCTACAACAAAACCACTCCACACCCAAAAAAATGGACCAAATTCTTTTTTTTGCCTTTCTCTCTTCTCTATTTCTACAAGAACGGCAGTCTACTGAAAACGAAACACAAGATATTGCAACGCGTTCGCACCGACGTTGAAACTTAGAAGCATTCGCGCGCTCCACTTCTCACGATTGCGACAAAGCTTGGAAACCCTAATGGCTCGTGCGAAAGATTCGAAGCCGAGGTAGAGCACGACGCTTGCACCCGCCTGGGACAGACTGACAGATAGCGACGGGTGGGATGTGAAGACGGCCATCGAACGGACGAGATTGATTCCCCAGATAGAGTACAGCCGTGATCCGGACGTGACTCATGACCGAACATCATGTGCACTAGGGATGTAGTTTTTTGGGATTGTGTGCAATGAATGGAGGAATGTGCAACGATGACAAGTTGATGAAAAACTATTATTCTGTCCACACAAGGGTGCATTTTCCAATTGGAAAATGTCACACATAACCAGAGAGCAGGCAGGGCGGCAAATTTGGCCTGTGACCGTGCGAAGATGCAGAATCAGCCAAACCCTGGCTGCTCCCTGTCATCAACAGCTGTTAAGTCTACAGAATCCGTAAGGCCTGCCAATTAGGTCTACAGAGTTGGCACCCAAGCTAATCAGCTGTTTTAGCATGGGAATTGGTCATTTAAAAGGGAGAAATGACACCAAACAGATGTTCACTGAATAATGGGCAGCAGTGTTTCCTTTTTTCATGGGAGAGCCAGACCTCCAGTCTCCTCTTTCTTGCAACCCAAATCTACAGAAACATCTTCATCTGTGTACTGAGAGTTTTTCCATACTTACAATCTCCAGAAAGAAAAATCAAACTGTGCAAGTAAAACCACAACTAGCAATCTCTTACTCTAAACAGTGATGAATCAAACACACCAATAATACAAAGTGTCAGTCTGGTATACCTTCTACAGAAATCCCAATCAAACCATGCTCATCAAACCACAGCAACTAGCAAGCTCTTACTCTAAAAAGTGACCAGACCAAACACACCAATTGTAGCAATTGCCATTTTGTTCTGTACATATGTGGGACTTTTATCATACAAGTCACAAAATAACTACAATCCTGAAGATGATATATACTGCCTGAACATCTGCTGGTGGAAACTCTTCAAGTTCTACTTCTTCTGGGATCGTGATCCTGCAACTGCTGCAGCAATTCCACTTGCCAAAAGAGCTGCTGCCCCAGCTGCCAAGCCTACTCCTATCATACCATCTGAAAACAGCAATTGCAACATTGACATATGAGCATTTTACAAACACAAAGGGTCAACTTGTATCCTGCAGGAGACTTCAATAGTAACCAAAATTCAGAGCAATGTCAGAGAAGGCTGTTTTAAGTATTCAAATTTAGTCATCTCTACTGAGAAAGTTAACACTCAGACAATGCTAGAACTGGAGTGAATGCAGTGTTTTACCTTTTGCAATCTTGTCTTCAATCATTTGCTTGAGAGCAGATGCTTGCCGAAAGTCTGGGGAAATCTGCAAGACACAAAAATGAGAAAGGGGTGAGAACAAAGAACTTTGGCAACACATCTTTAACATGTCGTATTTGAGGTGTGTTGCTTGCAAGAGTATGATGCTCCTCAAAAGAAATTGATTCTAGACTTCCTTGTAAGCCTGAAAAGAACAGTCTATCCACCTGCAAGTGGCAACATAGCCTACCTTGAGTGCCTGGTCAACCAAACGACGGCTTCTTGCATACTCAGCAGCTCGAAACTGGCCAACTGCAAGCAGATACAGAATTTCCCTCTTCTCCAATGCCCCAATTTGGCTGTTTGACAAAGATGCTGCAAACACACCAAATGTACTCATGTTTATAAGCATTGCTTGAAACTGAATTGGATAGCACCAGCCCTGCCATGTGCTTCGAATGCTAAGTGCTATGCACTGGATAGCTTTCTGTAACTAGGAGAAATGTCAACCCCTTGCAGCAAACATTCAAAGCCTCTACGCACAATTTTCCCAAGAATACACAGTCTAAATGTGTGGCAACACCGTATGCAGATCACGAGATGTGGAGTCGAGTCACAGGAGAGAACTAAAGATGAGGATCAGTACCTTCGAGCATAGCTATGCCGCGCTGCACGTCAGAGGGATGACGTGAATGAACCAAAGCCCAGGCCAACCTCATGATGCTCTCGTTCTTGCCTGAGTCTCCTCCTGAAACCTTTGTCTTCTCGTTCACTTCGACCTCACAAGTCTGACCATCCCTCAACATGCAAATTTTCTGCTATCAGATCCAACGACCTAACTGCTCCGTTGCAATCACAACTCCAAAGAGAAAGCTACAAGCTACAAGAACATAGTGGTTTGTGTAACACAAGAACAGATAGGAAAACTTTGGAAACCGACCGTCGAATTCCATCAAACCCTTCGACATAAGAGCTAAACACAGATCATTCGTGTAACTGGCGGAAGGGAAATCATAGCTTTCCGAAGATGTTTGTACCGCAAGAAGCAAAACGAAGCGACAGGAAGAAGTGTTACAAACACGTCACTAGGTCAACTTCATCTTTCATGAACAAGATCCGCAACTTACCGCGATCATTTCTGAGTCCGTCCAAGGAAGAGTATCGCCTCCTCCAAAAAGATTGCCGATCTTGTCGAGGAAAGATCCCGCCATTATTATCGCTCACCACAGCCAACGGAAACCGTCCCACAACAACAACAACAACAACAAACCCCAGATGGAAGCAAGCAAAAAAGAATCCAAAACCCCTTGAAACTAGGTAGGCAGGGAAATCCAAAAAGATGAATAAAAATAAATAAAATCCGCTGAAGAAAACCGAACAATTCCCGATCTCAAAAGCCGCGAAGGTCCAAAAAAAAACCCTTTTCAGCTCCGGAACAGGATCGTCTCCTCTGCTGCTATAAAAGCGCACCGAAAATTTTCTTCAAGAATTTTTTTGATGCAAGAAGACAATTGGAGACGGCGGAGACAGCGTACTGAATTCCACACCCAAATGCAAGGCGAGAGAAACGATCGACGGGAAGCAAATTGTGCCGCAAGAAAAACACCGGCAAAGTTGCAACATTGCGAGCGAGGAGCGTGGTCGGAGGAAGACGAGGAGGCCCGGCGAAACACCGGGTGCGAGAGAACGACCGACCAACCCGATTCAACTCAGAAGGCCTAACTGTGACCGATATTATTATTATTATTATTATTTATTTCGGCGAATTTTCGCAACCTGGGGAGAAAAAAAACAGGGATGTTTTTGGGAAAAATGGCCCAAGTCGCCACATTACGACGAAAAAACAAAACTAAGGTCGCCATATTTTATAGGGCAGCTTCCAACAAGTCGCCAAATAATAGGGGAAGTCTTTTCAATTTTGTGACGTAGCCACACTGGTGAGCATCCACAAGGAGATAAAGCCACTTTTGGCTATAGACCAGCTATGAAAAGTAGAAATTTAGTGAAGTCGAAAGAAAGGAGCACGTGGCAATGTCACTTGGGGTGCTTTAATTGGCCAAATTATGCAACCATTTTGTGTTATTGTATGCCTTAATTGGCCTTATGAATGGCTGTTGCATGGGGTTTCTGTATTGGTCAACTATCACCATAGTTTCCGTTATTAGGAGTGCCCACCTTCATGACTAAACCTTGGATATATCTGACCCTAAGGTCAGTTTGTGTCATTAAATAATCCTCAAAATAATGAAATGAAATTATATGAAAATATGAAGTTTTGACATGTTGAAAATCATCATAAACTATCATAGGCTACATTCTGAATAAATTTCCTATTCATATCACAATATTATAGTACATTATGAAGAAAAAATAAATTTCAAAATTAATAAACGAATTCATTTTTTGAAAAAAAAAAATAATTCCTTTTGTCAAGGTGGAAACTGACCCTAGGGTATGGTATCGTTGTAGGCAAAGCCCCAGGCCCCTGTCCCATCCTTGATGACAATATCCTATTTTATTTCAAAAAGTGTTCATATGGTTCAACACAAGAGTAGTTGCCACAAGATCATGGCCACATACGTACCCATTTGATTCTTCATATCCATACAACTAAGTTTTCTATGAATGTAGATAAAATTTTAATACAAATGTTTGCCCACTTGTTTCCTTTTCTCCTGCATTGATCCAACAAACATTTTAAACTACAATGTATTTGTGTCATGTTGCATGTTAGTCAATTTCTCACTTTATATGTGTGAAAACATTTTCATGGTAGTTGGGCTTTACCTTTGAAAATCATTTGGGTAGAACAAAACAAAGCCCCACAATTGAACAAATTTTTGCGAAAGAACAAAAGTAATGTTCATGTGAAACAAAACAGAACTTTTTTTAGCGTAAGGGGTTCAAGTTTCCTTATCAATTCTGAAGATGTTTCCAATCATCTCCATTTTCATTTGACTTCTAAACGTATACAATTTTTTATACATGAATTTTGTGAACTGACCCGCCGTGTAGACATGCCATTTTGTGGCAATGCTGATTGAGGATGAGCTCCAATGCTAAAATCATCCCAAGCATCAGATGTCATTGAGTCAGCTTTCTTCCATGATGATGAGTCTCTGCTCATCCGAAATTCGGAATCTGCAAACAATGTCCTTCCACCATTGGCTTTGTGGAATTTGGTGGCACCTACAAAATCAGCGGCAGCCAACAACCTTGCCATGGCACGACCAGTTGCATTTTCACTGGTTGTTGGAGCACCAGTAGTAGACAATCTCTCTGATGTACCGCTGCTTGCACTATGAGCAATACCATCAACCACACGCTCCAGCCTCTGGACCCGTCCTTCAAGACCTTGCATATTCTGATGCACACCAACCATGAATTCCTGCCAAACCCAACAAAACAAATCATGCTAGATCAACTTTGATGCTACTTGGAAAATTCTTATGCCCTACAAGAAGAGCATTTCCTTCTACAGTGTACTGATCCAGGATCATCACACTAATATTTGCCCATAACAAGCAAGTTGGGGAAGGAAGCTTAAGTGACCTGTAGTGTTTCCATGATAATGCATTGTTGGTGTTCCATGTTCTGAAGTCGGCGACAAACCATTGCCCAGTCTGGACACATAGCAGAAGAAGCTGCAGCCTCATCGCCATAGCTGCCAGAACTGCTGTCAGGGCTGGTAACAGGCATACTGGCATCCCAAGATGATGTTTGCTCAGGATCATCATGTGCTGCTGATCCTGGAATGTCCATCCATGGGTCTTCTCCATCTTCTGGATGTTCAAGAGTTGTCATTGCCTTCAGTCGTGAGCCATTCATGCCTGCACATATTGCAGCAAAAAAATTAAAACAACACAATAATGCAAATGATCCCTCTCAAATATTTGCTAAAGTTTGAAGAAGCCATCACTGTCACTGGTAAAACTCACAGGATTTTTTATGCTGGAATGCTCACAAATACTCCATAGCCATAGTTAGATAATCAGTCTTTTCAGCCAGCTCACTTGCTTGCCTACCATTTTTGGTTTGAGTTTGATCCTTGAAACTTGCATCTCTAGGGTTCAGAAATCCACCAAACCCATTTGGAAGCGGTGGTGAATCAGTTGCAGAAATCAATGGCTCATTATTGCCATGGTGATGCTCCAACAATGCACCATCAATGTCACCTGTAGTAGTAGTAGTACTACCATTCTCTGCTGAAAGACCCTTAGTTGAGAGTCTCCCAGGAACAGCAGTGACCTCAATTTGCCAGTCACCTGCAGTTACTCTTCTCACACCATTCTCCAGCTTGCCAAAGAAATCAGGGTTGGGTTTCTTGTCACTAAGAAAAGGTGATGTCTTCTTCTTGCTCTGAAAACTAGTTCCCACTTTCTCTGAAACAAATTTGGAACAGACATTTGTTGCAGGAAATGATGCATTCACTGCTGCACCTGACTTCATAAGTGCTGTCAACCTACCACCACCTCTGGTATTGAGAGCAGATGCCTCCCGATCAGTACACCATATTGGTGATGACAAATTCAGGTTCTCCAGTCCTGTTCCCCCACCTTCACAAATAGGATCCAATCAAAACCAAAAGCTGTAAAAACAACTCTTATCTGCATGCAAGAAGACTTCCTCTCTGATCAGAAAACAGATTTGCAATGCGAAGGGCAATTGTACAGGTGCAGCAGACAAGCAAGAAAAACAGATTTTCTTTCATTACTGTACATCCAGTAGCTAGATTTGTATGTTGTGCAACTTTTGTATTATAGGGTGGAGCACTAGGGTAATCACCGACAACATCTGGGATACGCTTCCATAGTTGCAATGCCTCTGCAACACTATCTCGAACAGGTTTCACCTGGATGTATCACAAATCCCCACCACTCGGCTCCATCAGTCTAGAATAGTTGCTGCCAACCACACATTTCTTCTATCTACAGACCTTCAAAAAACAAGAGAAAGGAAGCAGCCAGCCTCTCAGGGTTTGAAGCAACTGATAACAGTGTAAGGACAACTGGTGGAAACAGATTCAAACCCTAAAAGATGGATTCAAGAGAGACTTCAGAATACCTTGTCGAAGCGGCAAGCTACAAGGGCAGCAGTAGATGAAGCCTTGGAGTGGCTCAATGCTGGGCCCAAAGCTGTAGCCAAGCAGGCCAGAGTGTCAGCTGCAGCTTTACGTGTTGCCCACTCTGTAGCTTCAAGCTCATCTTCAACACTGGAAACTAGGGTTGCCAATAAGGCATCATCTACCACTCCAGGCACCTGCATTGGAGAGACCCAATTGTCAGTAGAATGGTGCAAAATCAGAAGGGTGTGGTGGACAAGATGGTGGTACATGAATGTGCCAAATTCCCATCACAAAAGAACACCACACAAAGCATTTTCCTTCTTCAGATAAACTGTAGAATCTAGTACTCCTTGCACAAACTGCAGGAACATCAAAGCTGACAGTATGCTAGTTTTGTGCTATATGACAGGGATGTCACACAATTGATTGTCAGTTTCAAGCAGGCATGATGTCAAGGGGAGTTCAAATGTGGGGATTGTTCATCAATCAGAGATTTGGGAAAATCCTTTCAAACCTGCTACTATATCATTCTTCTGAAAGGTAAAATGAGAAAATTAGGGCTCAAGAAGATACCTACCTGAGCAAGCCCTGCAACAGCAGGAAGCAAAGAGGCATTGGCCAAGAAGCTGGGACTGCTGAGTAGCTTCACAATGCGAGGACATAGCTGTTGCAGAGTGGCTGTACAATGTGGATCCTTGGTGCAGTCAATGACCCTTGCCAGGCACAGAGAAGCACCCACCTGCACATAAAATGTTCCCCACTCAAAGTCTGACAAAAACCCAATGCCTGAAAGAGAGAGGGAGAGAGAACACGAGCAACTTGAGCATTTTTTTTTCTCTAGGAGGTCCATTCAACAATAGGTTAAACATGAGTCATATAGGTTTAGGGTTTTAGAGTAGCTGGGACAGACATCAAGAGCAATGAGGCAGCAGCACATGATCAGATCACAAATGGGAAGACGACTTGCAGCTCATATCACCTGCAAATTCCGGTTCTGCTCACCAAGCGCATCAAGCAAAGGCTTCACAAAAACGTTAACGGAGATCACGCTCAATTGATGATGATCATCATAAGTTGCTGTTGCCCGGCCCCCATGCGGAGCATGAGCATGAGCAGCAGCAGCTTGATCAAATGGAGACGCGGCGAGAATACCCATGACATCAACACAAGCATCGCGGATGTAAGTGGAGTCAGGATCCTGGAGGCGACGGAGAATGTAAGCCACGATCTTGGGAACATGGGGTACCAAGGCCTGTCCATGGAATGTGGCCAAAGCTCCAAACAGCTTCATGCATTCTCGTCTCACCACCGTTTTCTGCTGTGCATCAGTTTCGTAGAGACAGGAAAGAAACAGCGACAAGGAAGAGGAACTCAGCTGGTGCTGGTGCTGCTGAGATAGATCCGCAATTAGGCGCTCCAGCTCCTCTACCGCTAGCTGCTGGGTATCGCGATCTGCTAGCTTATTCAGAGCAGCTAGAATCCTGTTCTTGAGCTGCACCAAGTCTAAGGCCGCCGCCTTGCCGCCGCCTTCAGCACTTCCTCTCTTCAAAACCGCCTTTCCTCCTCTCGTTTGTGCCATAACTAACTTAGTTCCCTTCTTCTCCACTGCAATACAAAAGCAATAACTACTTACAAGATGGATAGAATACTATGGAGTGGACTAACAAGATAGCACCTAATTTGGCGACATATTCATAAATTGCACCCAAAGAGCTCAACAGCCATCCATCACTAGCTCCATTCTTCAGTGCAATAGAAAAGCAATACTTAGAAAAGACCTAAATAGATAGATTGCTGTGGAGTGGAGTAAGATAGCACCAAATGTTGTGACTTGTTCCTAATTGCACCCAAAGAGTTCAATACCCATCCCTCTCTAGTTCCCTTCTTCACCAAATCTGGTGACTTGCTCCTACTTGCACCCAAAGAGTTCAACACCCATCCATCTCTAGTTCCTTTCTTCAGTGCAATACGAAAGCAATGCTCAGAAAAAGAGCTAGATAGATGAACGAATGACTATGGAGTGGAGTAAAATAGCAGCAAATTTGGTGACTTGTTCCAACTTGCACCCAAAGATCTAGAGTTCAACACCCATCAACTACCTAGTTCCCTTCTTCAGTGCAATAGGAAAGCAACGCTTAGAAGACACCTAAATAGATAGATTGCTATGGAGTGTTGTAAGAAGATTGCACTAATTTTGATGACTTGTTCCTAATTGCACCCCAAGAGTTCTACACCCTTAATTCACATTTTGAGCACAAGGGAAGTGGCAAGAGTTGAAGGCTTTTTATTATGCTAGGAACTTATTAGGAAGGCTAAAGAGAGTTTCAAATTGGTCCATTGGTGGGGTGGGGGGGCGATGTGCCTGGGGAAGTATGGCCAAGGAGGTGAGTGGGCGAGCCTAGAGGGGGGGTTATTGAGTGGGTCATATGGGTTGAGGGTTTTTGAGCAAATAGGGTATAGAAAGTTGAAGGAATTTTTATTACCATAGTACTACTACCTTTGTGGCTTTGACACTAATAAATTATATTATTTTCAAAAAATGTTGAAAAATTTTATATTAAAAAATTTCTCTCAAAGCTCAAGATGTTGTTGTGAAGGAAAATATTGAATCCTCAGGAATATTTGTATTTGTCGAAATGAGAATTTCAAAATTAATTAATTAATTATTCGAGAGACATGTGTCAAAGTTGCCAAGGTAACTAGGGTACCTATGCTAGAGCCTAGGATGGCAAGAATTTGAAATTGGCCCACTGGGGGGGGCGAGTAAGAGTGGAGAAGCAGGAGGGGGGGGTCCACCATGAGACAAGTATGGCCAAGGAACTGGGGGAGCCTAGGGGCTGAGTGGATCATAGGGTTTGAGGGGGTTTTTTTTTGGGGGTCTTTTTGGTGGGTCCTAATTTTGATTGGGTACGTTTGTTTGTGTAGAGTAAGGACAGATAACAGGACTCTTTTGGGAATTAGGGCCCGTGCAAGGCGGGAGATGAGGAGGGGGGGGGGTACCTGAACTGCTGCAATTCATTTGAGAGAAGGCAGCTTACAGACAAGGTTGCTCTTTGAGGAATGTCTTTGTGTAAGGTGCCATCCACTCTTGAGGCAGAAATTTTACTGAGGGTAAATGCCATGCTTCCCTTAAGGGAGGTTTGGCATGGGGTCCTAGTGGAACCAACTACTTAAGTGTGAGCTCGTGTCGAGACCACTTGAAGGGAGCACATCAAGGTGGTGAGGGAGTTTGACATGGGTTGAACCAAGGTGGCTTCAAGTGAGGCCATTATATAAGAGTGAAGAGCAAATCAAGTCATGGAAGAGAAGAGACTTGGGCTTGGCAAGTTCATGAAGTAACGCTTGGTTGGAAGAATGGCAAAAGACCATTAAGAATGGAAAGTAGCACGAAGACATTGAGAGGTGAGGCCTTGTGGGTAAGAGGCACCAAGGACTCAAGGGGAGCAACCCACTATGCCTTGCTCCCTTTAAGTGAGCCTCGTGTGGGTAGGTCACAGGATGTAACCATGCGGACATGGGTGACAAGACATTTGATCCTTTGGGAAGTTCACAATGAGCCTAAGTCCATGATTTGTCTAAGATTAGAGAGGCATCCAAAGATTATTTTTTAAGCATCCCCATTGACACACTGCACAAGAGATTTTGAATGAAGAATAGCAATGTCAATGTAGGGTAGTAATAATATGGCTTTGGCACAACATTTATTGTGGTGTGCTATTATTTTACTGCTTTCTTCTTTCTTACCATGTACCTATTCACCATGTGGGATTATTAAAAGTTTTCAGGGGATTAGTATCAAGTCCTTCTTCATTCAATCTAGTTCAATTCTTCAAGGATAAAAATATCCATGAAGGGGAGTACACTGTTTGTTAATCTGACAAAATAAAATTAAGGATTCACTTCTTACAGATTTTGAAATTGAAATTGGAAGGTTTTGAAGGGACGAATATGACAACATCTTCACTAAAAAAGTGAGAAGGTGCAAGCAAAGTGCATTACTTGGAATGTATGAAAATATGATGTGATGAAGATATAAGTACGGACGATTGGGGAAAACAAAAATTATGGGAAGGAATAAGCTATCTATTTCTAGGAAAATGGATGTTAAGGAGAGAGAAATCAAGTGGTGGAAATCACCAATGTACTTAAAGGTGGTTTACATTTGAGAATTTGGGTAATGGCACGATGAAACCTAAAATCACCCATGGGTCCATAGTGCTTGGGGCTTTGGCTTTGGGTTTACATTGCAGTAAGTTTGAGATCACAGCCCAAGCAAAGTGGCATTAGATGAAAAGTCTATATGGAATCCTACAATCTGAAGTGGATAATGTTGTCTTGGGCTCTAAGGGAGTTTTTCAGAGTTTCTCAGGCCTACCTCAAAAAGATAGGCCTGAAGATTTAGTGGCAGCCCATGTCAACCAAAACTGCAGAGCCAATCATTTATAGTACTTTATTTTGAATTTTTTCAAAAGGTAACATTGGAAGTAGCTTTTGCTGATCCTTAATCTGATTGCTTTAACGTTTAGTCCAAAGAGCATCTCCACCCCAAAAGTGTAAAACAGCCCCTTTATTGTAGAATAGAATAGCGTTTAATGATCACTGTCCCCACCCACAAACGTTATAAAAGTCCCTTTAAACACTCAAAGACCATTTATGTCTTTACATCTGGCCGAGTAATAGTCACTGTCCAAATCCACAGTAGAAAAAAGCTTTTAAAGGGGTTGAAATGACCACTGCAAAATGGACCATGAATGCCGGAGAGCAGCAGGATATGCTCTATCCCTGCTGCAAGATCTAATGAAAAGGGGTGTTTGCAGGTGTGGGGTGGAGATGCTCTAACTGTCGGAACGTCAAAGGCATTAATACCATTCCAACCTTTATAACATACAAAAAGAGAAAAAATTGCACATTAGCACTTCCAAAGGTCTTATTATAATGATGGGAAATTTCAAACATAGTTTTATAAAACCCTTGTCCGATGGCATGCATAGTCTTTTCTGTCATTGGAAGTATGTTAAGCAAAATGCTAGCTGACCTACTTCTGGTTTCTTGTCTCATTTTCCTTCAATGCACTGTCTCTTGTAACAATTTCCTTTTTTTTAGTGATCCACATTTGGTATGTAACAAACATGGAGAGGGAACTATTCAATGCACAATAAATATGCATCCCGCATTTTATAACCTTCAACATGAGTATTGTGAAAAATATATTTATGACCATTGTGTTATAATTGTTGTAAGCAATTGGCATAAGATAAGTAAAATATCCTCAAGGACTTCATGTTTATCCCAAATTAGGTGAATCAAAGTCTAGATACATACTCATATACTCTAGATAGAGCACAATGGCATGTGGGTTTTCTTCAATAGTTTTTTTGGTGTCAAGTGTCAACAACCTCTTGTCAAATTCAAACTTGGTTGGATGGAGGAGATGGAGGGTTCTGATTTGGGATGACTGATTTTAGTACATCACGCAACCAGTATGCCAATGACACTTGCTTCGGAAGGTGCGGGGTTAAGTACCATGTACAACACTAGATTGCAGCTTATCATGCAAGCTGATCCCTGACTATGTCTACTACACTACCTAACTTACTTGATGCTACAAAATTGTGCAAATTCAAAACATGAGTTTAGATGCCCAAAACATTATTGGGAGGGAAACTGTTCTGGAGTCTGTCTGTAGTACAGAAGCTCCAGTGGAGGAGACAAGTTTTTACAATGTCTGAGAGACTAGAGTTATAAACTAAGAGTGCTGTGGTGAGGAGAGAACACTGGCAATATCCAGCATGATTTGTACTCTGTGAAATTGAACACACAATCACTTCCATGCTGGTGGCCCATATGGTTACCACAATGAGTCCCGAGCTATTAGTTTTGTGGGCTCAATGCTTTGTCAGACTGGTGAAGAAATCAGTATTGAGATTGTGTGTGTTTGTGTGTGTGTGCCTGGTTCAATTCATCATCAAGTCATGAACTACCATGCAAACTTCATTGGCAAACATGGAAGTTGTCCTTTTCCTTCTGTTTAATTGCCTTTAAACTAGAGGCTCATTATTCCATTTACAATGGTCAATTACAAGTTAAAATCTGCCCATGTGAATTGATTATCATGGCTTCATTGATGGATGAATTTGTTCATACAAATCATGGATAAATCATTCATCACAAATACATGCGGCCAATGGGTGGATAAAATAAAAATGAATTGGCGTACTACCATATCATTAGTAATTCCCTACACAAATATTAGGTACCTATACGTGTCACAATACTAGATTCAACAAATTACAATATATACACACATTTTTCATTTTTCAAATGGATAGAAATCACTTGAAGTAGCAAGTTACACCCACGACTCAATGTCTTTGTGCTCATAAGGTTAAAGTTTCCTTCGGAAACATACACTTCATGACCAACTTATCAATGGAGCGAATGTAATAACATAATCTTCCCCTAAGTTCAACCTTAAAGAAACCCACAATCATTGGACTTACTATCATAGTACCATTAAGAAGACCACCCTTCTTCTTTCCAATACCTTAGATGCAGTTTTAAAAATAAATAAAACTCTAAGCAAAACCTACACATAGGAAAAGCACCCAAATCGATCACTTATGCAAATGATTCATTTGCTTGGCATACAACATTGGTATAAATAGATGAGGTATCTAAAATTAAAATCCACAATTTGCAACATTTTCTTATTTTTCATTACCCTATGTTGGGTGGCTACTAGGTTAGTAATTGTAAGCTATCATGCAGGAGGGATAATCTATAGCACAAAATTTCAAAATATTAATGTTCGTATAATTCCTCAAATTGCTGACCATAAGTTATAAGGTGAAATGATTTGTGAATCAAATTTGTGATTAAAAAACTAGATCACAAACAGATAGGGAAGAATATTCATTAACAAAATTTGAGGTGAAACTCATCCATCCTACTCTCCATTGAGACTTTAACAAAACAATATGGAGGTTAATTTAGTACCTTTTTTTTGTGATAGTCCCTGGTGGATGTAAAATTGTAAGTTCTTGAGGATGATTCATATAGAATGCAACTATAATCTTCACCTTTCCAATTAATTATCCAAAATGCTAGTATGTCAAAATCCCTCAAACAAGATGAAATCCATTATAGTAGGGTATATAAGAGAAACTTGCATCTGAACATGTTAAACAAAAGCAGATGAGTTGTGCTTGAAAGATGTCATTGAACAGCAAATTCCAGTACAGAACATGTACCATACATAGGGGCTCTCTCTGTCTCAGAAATGTTCAATAGGGAACTCCTAAGAGTCTTCTAGTCTTCTACTTAATATACCCTTCTTGTGCAATTATGACATCTGACAAATGGTAGCAATTCTAACTAGTTGGATGAATCATCCATAAATTTAAATACAATTCATATAGTGGGTTCCAGTTGTTTGAACCAAAATTCATCCATATGGATCAAAATCAATCCACTTGAGTTTCATCTAGTTGTATTAATTAAGATTGTTTAGTTTTTGTCCACTTTAAATGAAATCCATGGATGTAGGTCAACATGTAATGAGTTCATGTTTGTTCCAATTAAGAGGAGGTAGATTTAAGATTAACAAAACTATCTTGTAGTACCTTGGCCTGTTCAACACATGTTTGTTGAATAAATAATTAATTTTGAGGATTCCATTTCAAGAAATGATATATTTCCAAATATTCCATCAGATTTTTATTTTTTTCTTTTTGAGAAAAAGGATTTTTGAAAAAAAAATTATTATGAAACTTTCAACATTTCTGAAAATATTATAATTAGTGTCGAATTGGCTGAAGGTTTGTGTAATTTGAAATGGGTATTGCATGATATGGCATTCCATTGAAGGTCTTGCATGGGGAACACACTCAAAACCCACATCCTTTATATCAAACATTCATTAGTTCATTGACAAGCCATAATGCCCACTTGGAACCATAAAAGGCCATTCATTTTGGATTTAGACCAAGAGGATGATACCTTCCTAAAAACATTCATTACATTAACTGTTCCCTGTGATGCAAAGTCATCATGTCATAATGGTGTTTAAATTATGACCAATTTAGCTCAAGTAATTTTTTCTAAAACTAAATTTATTTAACTTCAAATTGTCAGTCCTTACTAAAGGGGAGCTTTCAGTATCCTTAATGCTAACTTGTGCTCCTCGATATTGTGCACTGCCAATGATGATCAACTTTTTTTTTTCTTTTTTTTCCCCTAATGCTCCCATATTGTGTCGAATAATTCATCATTATTTATGTTGATATCAAATTTATTTTGAATTAATATAAATATTAAAAAACATGAACGTGTTAATTTGTCTTTTCATATTCATATTGGTGGGTAGGGAAAAAGAGTGAAATAGTTATAAAGAGGGATAGGAGGTAATTATTAAAGTGAGAAAAGTGAGAAGTTAAGTATGGAAATGATATAGGTATGAATTTCTTTTGGAATTGTTTACAAATGACCATATGAAAGATTATGCAAAATCAATTGTTCAATGAAAACCATACAAATTTTATACAAAATCTCTCATATACCAGTTCTTCAAAATTTCTCATCATTGGAATTCTATGAATGTTCAAAAGGCATTTGGGCTATCTATGTGTGCCTTTGGATCTGTATGGTAGTATTTAAAAGTGATTATTATTAAAATAGGATTATAATATTTAGAGTATTGATGGCTACATGACTATGGCACTTTGATAATTTAATTGAATCCTTTTACGTCTTTCCTTGGCACATTACCAATGTGTTGCTACCATGTGGCCAATCCTAAATTTTGGTTACAACATTTCAAAATTTTTGAATTGCTTAAATTTGAGTTCCCACAATTGTTCAATGCATATATTTGACACGTGCCCCATTTGCACATCTTTTGCCATTGACATCTATAGAATCGGGGAAAAAAAAAAGGGTTAAAATCTCTATTTTAAATGAAACACCACATAAAGAGGATAACTATTTTGATGAATGTAAATTTCTAGAAAACCATTCCCTTTTGTATTGATATGCCCAATGGCAAAGTTCAGATCATATGGGTATTTTGTGCAACTGAGGCTTGAAATGGGCATTGTCCATACAATGGGAAGAGAGCTTTAACATGTGTGTGAGGTCATTGAAGTGTTTGGCAAATTTGCAACATAGGTCTAAAACTAACTAGATAATAGTCAAAAAATGTAAAATTAACTCAAAGATTGTGATGTGGAAAAAACTGACATATTTAGATATCTTTTCAAAGGATTTCATCATTTGGCAATATAGTTTTTTTGATCAATTCTGATCAGCCACATATTTCCAAGTTTTTCTCAAGAGTGTTTTGGCAAAATAGTGAAAATTTGCCACAAAAGAAACCACTGGTGCTAACACATGAAGGCCCAATAAGTGCTTATAGCTACTTTCCCCATGTTATTCTGTCCATTTAGTACAGCTTTTTGCAAGATTGGTTGTAGTTGTAGTTTGTTTAGTGGATGGGTCCTACTATAGTTTCAGGTTAGGTTTTCTACCTGGGATTGGAGTATGTTCAATACCTAGTAAATTTTAACCCATGTAGGGTAAACCGGCCCATCATCAAACAGAGGTCGGTCACCGAGCACCCATGTAATACAGTAGTTGGCTTGTGTTAGAACACAAAAAAAACCTTATGGGTGTTTTCTCTTTAACCTATCATCAAATGCTTGGTTGAGAATATTTTTGTTCAGAGTTTTTCATATTGATGACCGGCCATCAGATTTTAATGCTCAGTATTAGGGGTTTAGGTGGGCATATTTTTAAAATTTTTGAATAATTTTCCAAGGGCTGGGTTTGGTGATGGGCTACGAGTTGAATTTCATTATGCTAGGGGGAAACATGGATATGTTTAGTGTTTGGTTATGGGAAAAAAATGGACCAATTTTACAAGGGCCTCAAGTTTGGGGTGGAAATGGGAGTTTGGTGATAGGCAATTGGATTGAACACTAAAATGACAAAAGCAGGTTTAGGTCATGTTAAATAGCACACAATTAACCATAAACAAGGATTAGGGTTCATAAGAATCCAATGGAAGAGTAGCAACTACACATTTATTGGGGAAGGGCTTCCAATTTCCCTTTAATTTTTTGCACATCCGAATCTTGCCAAAAATAACATGCCCAAATTCATAAGGGTATGGTGCAAACTTGGATACACAATTCATTTTTTCAAACTCACAAGCAAAATTATTTTAGCATGTCAGAGCTTCCAAGTTGTGAAAAAGATAACCTCAAATTTTTCATCAACATTTTGAAAGCATACATGCTAAACCAACAAAGAGTAGGCAACATAGAAAGAGTAGAAAATTGTAGATAAAAAACACAAGTAGTCCTTGTAGATCAACAAAAACAAAGAGGGCATTTTAGAGTAGCCAAAAAAGAGCCCCAAAAGGTAGCTCAACAAATCTAAACACTACACTAACCAAAGAAGAGCTATAATAATTTGAACATTAAAGATCAAATCCTAGTGCTATCAAAGAAGAAATAAAAAACCAAGATTCAAAGGTGGATGTAGAGGGTCAACTAAGAAAGGTTGCAAGAGATCAACTTTACAACTAAAAGTTTAGGAAATTTCCATATTTTAGTTTGTAGATACAATATAGGTATTCATAAGAAAGGGAAATTTCATCTAGCTCTGAGAAATCATAATTTGTTGTACACACCTACTATTTACACAAAATCAACAATCTAGAACTTTAGTTTGGGATGACCTTGAGCAGTTGTATGCATTGATCATTTCTTCCCAACAATTAGAAACATATGCATTTCACACATACCTTGACCTTTCATACTTTTTTGAAAGTTAGGCAAAATATAGAAAATTCAAGTACGTACTTTTAGGAAGCACATACCCTTAACATGGTGGAGGTTGGGGCAAGAAGGATCTAGATCATGATGTTGTTGAATATATTCCTTGTAGGAGGCAAAGTGGATTGGAAGACCAATCAAGCCGAAACAAGGAAATTGTTCCAACATCTTTTATACAAGAACCAATAAGAAAATAAATAAGAGTTAATAGATGCAATCATTACAAGAAAACATGACTTTTTCGACTAGAAAATTTGATTAAAAAGTACCCCAATTATCACCATGTTTAACTTGACTAAAATGCCATATTGGACAAGTCGATTTGGACCCAAATATTTTGATTAGAATTTTGACCAATCAACAATATTTTGACAACAAGTATATATATATATAATTATATATAATAATAATTTATTATATTAATTTATTTACCTACCTACCTCTTTTGATTAACTTGGGCTTTCTATCTATGCCATTTAAAGCCAAGGTAGCATAGGTAGCCAAGGTTGCAAGTGCAAGGACTAATTCATCACCTCCATTTTGAGAAGTCAAGTCCTTGCCATTTTACTACCATTTCAAAAGATGAAATATTTTGTCAACATATTGTAATGAACTTCAATTTTTTTACATTGTAATTTATTTAAGTAATAGGTTATGCCATGTATCTAAGTACCTACTAATAGGTATTTAAACTTAGTAGGCTACCTGCATGCTATTAGCTTATTTTTAAAATTTGAATAACATTTAATAATTATTGATTATACAATATTAATTATTGATACTAGATTATTTATTATTTCTAGTTATTTATTATTATTTAATAATTGATTAGATTTATAATTAATTATTGATTACTAATTAACATTTTATTCATGGCTAATTAATTAATTAAAATAATATTATTAAAATATTGAGTATTAACTAGTAATTATTGAATATTAACTAATTAATGTATTAAACTTAGGTACTTACACATGGTTAAAAGTAACATGTCGGTAGCCTACTAAGCTATAGGTACCTATTAAGTGTAATATGCCTAACCTAGCCTAGTTGTGAACTTAGGCTAGGTATATACCCTAAGCCAAACAAATTTATAAGTTAAGTAACCAAATTAACATGGTTGATTTGTCTAACTTATCTTAACCATTGAATATGGTCAATTTAATTAAGCTTTAGTCATCTTAACAAACCATCTTTGTAAATATGACCTTTTTGACTAGATGTTTGGTTGGTCATGTGGTCAAAATGGTCATTCTAATTAATTTTTTTAGTAAAAAATAATTAGTGTTTTTCATGCCCCAAATGTTTAGTCAAAATAATCATACCCTTTGCTCAATGTGGACAATTAGTCAAAGGTGAAAGCACACTAGGGTGGCTAAGTTTTAACAAACTAGAATCCTTTTTCAAAGTCCTTTTCTAGTGTAGTTGAAATTGGAAATAGAATATTTAGATTATAATGAAAAATGAAATTTTTTTCCATTTCAAATTCAATTCATGATGTCATAAGATATATAATTATCTCTAAATGTTAAAAAAGGCTTTTAAAATAATTAAAATTTTTGGGATTTTGAAAAGTCATAATAAATTAAAATGACATTCCATTCATTCAATGAATTTTTAGTTTCTTAAACATAATTCATTCAATATCCCAAAGTTTCAAACATATAATACTAACACATTGTAACATAAAAATCCATATCCATGAATTTTGCAAGGCATGATAAAATTTATTACCAAGATTCAAAAGTCCATTATTGATTAAATATGTTGGATTTTGATTTTTCTATGTTTTTAAAATGCCAACTCTATTAACATTATATATATGAAGCCTTTTCTTAATATTTCAATGAAAATATTAACGTTTTATATTTAAGTTTCAAAGATATGTAGGAAAAACTACAAATGTGACATCTAAAAAGGGACCACATAATGTGTTTTCACTCTCGAGTTTAACCTTTTAAAAGACCACATTTTCTTGTAATGAATCATGTGAACACTGAAAGCAAATGGACTAATAAAGCTTTGGAGGAGGCCATGGATGTAATTGAAAATGGGACAACTTCATTGAAGAAGGTAAGTAGGATTTAGGACATACCTTTTACCTCATTGTTTAATCATTTGTATAGGAAAACAAGATCTAGGAAACTTAGGCCAAGGGGAATGTTAACATTAAAAGAAAATCAGGTGTTGTTTAAGTTTTGGCTATGCAAGAAATTGGGGTTTTAATTAGCCTACATTAAAAATGAAAGTGGCAAAATTTATTTAGACAAGGCCAACACCTTTTTAAAGAGGAATACCAAGGATTTTTTGGTGGTATTGGTTCAAGGAGTGACATTTTGAATTCAACATTTGTCAAGAAGAGTTAAATATTAGTTGAACACAAGGAATAACAACCTAATCTTGTTAAGATATTTTGCTACTATTCTTATAGTTTTGAAAGGTTTGAATTATTGAGAAATGAGTAACAAGAACATCAAGAAGAACAATAGTTATGAATGGTTTAAACTTCGAACCAAGGAAAGAAAAACAACAAGAACATTAGGAAGAATATAGTTGCAAGAAATTCAAACTTCATACCAAGGAGAGAAGAACAACAATAACATCATGAAAAACAATAACTGCACAAGGTTTGAACTTTGAACAAAAGAAAAAGAATAAAAAGAAGATCAAGAAAAATAATAATTACAAGAGGTTTGAACCAGGGAAAGAAAAACAAGAAAAAATTAGGAAGAATAACAATTATAATTTAGGTTCAAACCAAGGAAAAAATAACAACAAAAACATCAGGAAAAATAATAGTTGCAAGAGGTTTGAACTTCAAACCAAAAAGAGAGAAGTAACAAGAACATCAAGAAGAACAATAACTCCAAGAGGTTTGAACTAAGGAAAGAACAATAACAAAAACATTAGGAGGAACAACAATTGTGAAAGGTTCAAACCAAGGAGAAAAGAACAACAAGAACATTAGGTGGGTCACCAAGTGGAAAGTAGCAAGAGGTTTGAATTAGGGAGAGTTGAGTTCTTTTAAAAACTAGGAATAATAACAGCCAAAGAACACATGTTAAAGATGTTCAAGAACACTAAGAGGAATGCCTTTAAAAGTTTGAACCAGGAGAAGATGCACAAAAGTAGCATGAATTGTTATTGAGGAGCACAAGTTAAGGAGCACCAAAATAAGAACTTGTTAAACTCCAAGATGAACACCATGATTAGTCAAAAACAAGACATTTCAATGAATGCCAACACCTACACACACAAACAACTTGGTGTTAGTTCAAATCTTCAAAAGAGTTGGGAAGGTCCACCCAATTGCGCCTTTAAGAAAACATGCATTGAGCATGCTCTAAGAACATTAGAGAATAGTCTATGGGAAAGCATTACAAGAGCTTCATGAAAGAGAGTTGTGATAATTTCACAACAATGAATTTGAGTGGGAAGAAAGAGAATTTGACTGAAAGTTCGATCCTTTACAAACAACAAGTGGGGAAAGGAACGGGAATGGGGGGAGGGGGTTTAAGGTTATGGAGTGATGTTGCATGAGACAACATTTGAAAGTTAAGGTTTAACAAACCTTTAGGGTTCAATTACCAAACAAAGTTTTGCCTATTCTAAGGTTTTGATTTCAACCATTGAATAAATATTTTTGATTTTTTCAAGGATAATGGTCGGTTTGACCTTGAAATTGTTTGATGATAGCATGGATTTGTGAGATGTGTTAGCTTTAGTATGTGTGTTGATATGGTGTGCATTGCTTGAAAAGGGGTTGGAAAAATATTTGATTTTTATTTGAATTTAGGCAAATGAAGTTGAGATCTTTTAAAAGCCATATTCATTATATTTGTGGTCCAAATCTAGTGATCTAAAGGGCTCTAGGTGTGCTTAGAGCTCCTTTACAATCCATCTTTGGACCCCAAAGGCAATTGAGGTTTGTTGACATTTCAAACTTTCATATGAATTTTTGAGTGTACTATGACCAACATTTTTACCTTACCTACCATGGATGGTAGTTTTTTGTGACTTGTGACCACAATGAACCTCTTTTCTAATGGTGTTTCCTAAATCTTCCCATTGTGTAATGTGCCACCAGACTTGTTTTTTGTTTTCAATTTTGTGATGTAGCTAAGTTGGTAATCATTCGTAAGTTGATTTAGCCAAATTCGGTTATTAACAAAATAGGATTTTTAAAAAAAAAACATTCATATATATTTTTGGCTACCTACTTGAACAATGCATAGAAATCTAGTGAAATTTAAATGTTTTAATTTCTTTCAAATGTTGATTTTTAAAATTTAAATTTGTGAAAAAAATTTCAAAAAATTCATAACAATCCAAAACTTTGCACATAAAAAGATGGCTATTTACCACATGTTTCTTATGGATTAATATCATTGTAGAAGATGATGATGAGCTAGCTCATCATCTTTTGTGTTTTTATTAGTGATTTTTTTTGTGTAGTGGTCAAAAGACAACGAGCTCCCAATTTGTCGTCGTTTTTTCCTATAGAAAACGACAAGAAGCCCTCGGCCCATTGGCATCTTCTTATGTTTTGTCCATTACTTATAGATGACGATGACAAGCTGAGGGTTCATCGTCGTTGATTTTTTTAGTACCTATAGAAGACAACAATGAGCCCTTGATTTGTCCTTGTTTTTTTATGCTTTGTTCATTAATTCTAGAAGATGATGATGAGCTGGTGCTCGTTGTCATCTTTTGTTGTTTTGTTTTTGTGCACCCAAAGAAGACGACAATGAGTCGATGTTCGTTGTCGTCCTTTTTTGTCTTCTTTCTGTGCACCCAGAAAAGACAACGATGACCAAGCTTGTCATCATCTTTATTTGTTTTCTTTCTATGCACCCATAAAAGATGACAATGAACCAACATTCGTCATCATCTTTTTTTCTTTTCTTTATGTGCACCCAAAGAAGATGACGAGCCAATGCTTATCGTCGTCATTTTTTAAAACTTTCTATGCACCCATAAAAGACAACGACAAGTGTCAACTTATTGTTGTCTTTTTTGTTTTCTTTCTATGCACATAAAAAAGATGATGACAAGCCAATGTTTTTCATCATCTTTTTTTGTTTTGGTTTTTATGCACCTAGAGAGATGATAATGAGCCAACGCTCGTTGTCATCTTTTTTTGTTTTTTTTTTGGGTGCACTTAGAGAAGTTGACGACGAGCTAGCACTTGTTGTCATTTTTTTTGTTTTCTTTTTGTACACCCAAAAAAGACGACTACGAGTCAACATTCGTCATCATTTTTTTGTTTTCTTTCTATGCACCTAAAGAAGATGGTGACGAGCTAATTCATCATCATCTTTTTTTCTTTTCTTTCTTTGTACCTAGAGGAGATGGCGATGAGTTGATGCTTGTTGTCATTTTTGTTTCTTTTATTTTTGTGCACCTAGAAGAGACAACAATGATTGGCGCTTGTCATCTTTCTTTTTTTTGGTTTTTGTGCACCCAGAAAAGACGATGATAAGCTAATGCTTGTTGTTGTTTTTATTTGTTTTCTTTCTATGCACCCATAAAAGACAACGATGAGCGTTGGCTCATCGTTGTCTTTTTTTTTGGTTCATTCACTTAAAAGATGACAATGGGTTAAGTTCATCCCTAGCTCATCATCGTCTTCATTATGTGTAGATTGTAGAGAAGATGAGATGAACTGGCCAAGCTTATTGTCGTCTTCTCTTCTTTTGATGGGTTGCAAATGACGATGAGCCAGCAAAGCTCGTTGTTGTCTATGTTTTTTTGTTGTGTTGTAGAAGATGATGACGAGCAAACTAAGTTCATCACTGTTTTTTTCTTTTGTTATGTTGAGGTAGAAGATGACAATAATGAGTTGGCTAAGTTCGTCATCGTCTTGAACAAGTAGGCGACACTTGTCAATTTAATAGTTAATATACACTACTACAAAATGTAGGTGGAGTTCACTAGTCCCCGTTCACTAAACTAATGAATTCACTCAAAATCTGGTGAAATCACTTGGCGTACAAGGACACCTTCTGTTGTAGAAATGAAATTTTAAAATAATTTAAAATAATTAAAATAATTAAAATAGTTAATATAAGTAATTAATGAAATATATTAATATATTAATATATATATTAATTTAAAATTAATTATAATGAAAAATGAAGTGTAATAATATTATAATATTATATTAATTAATTGTAATAAGAATGGAGGATGTATTTTAATTATTTAGAAAAGGTTCGATGATTTTTTTTCCTTTGAAGGTTTTTTAATTTTTTAAAAAAAAAATTTGGAGTTTTTTTTAAGATGGTTCTTCAAAGGAAACATGCACAAAAGGCATGAATGGTGTCAAATATAATTGAAGAGCAAGCGGTGCCAAATGAAAAACAAGTAATTATCGTATATGTAGCCCCACATTCTCAAGGTATGTCATGAGAGGTGCATTTTGAATTTGCATATGGTCACGTTAGAACCCATCCTTACTTTCCATGTAAGAATAAGGATGGGTTTTCTTTTGTCAATTTTATTTGTTGCATTACCTAAACGTGTCTAATCAAATTTCTTTCACATAATAGAATAATATCTTGGTTTTTGGTTCACAATACTTTCATCCTTTTTTATTTAGGGTTATGATTTAATGCAATACCTTCATTTGTTGACATTGTGGTGGTTGGCCTAGATGTAATTCCCCACTATGTATGTTGATTTAGTGCAATACCTTCATTTTTTACCATTGTGGTGGTGGCCTAAGTGTAATTTCACATTATGTACATTGTTTTGGTGCAATACCCTCATTTTGTTTCATGTTGTGGTGGCTGGCCCAAATGCAATACCTTCAATAGTTGTACCAGATCTTGCACCTCAAGAGGTTGCTTCTCCAAATCAAGATGAACATGGAAATGCAATGGAAGATAATGAATGGGCTCATGAAGGTTCAAGATGGTGTTACAAGGTGGATGCATGCACTAGTTTTTATGTGACCAAATGGTTGCCCCATTAGTTGTTAGAGTGAACACACTCCTTTCGAATGCAAGCTAAAAAATCAAAACATCCATCTACTCATCTTGGGGAGCCTAGGCAATAGGATCATGGTTTTGTGAATGTTTGTATTTTGAGCAGCCCACATGCAAGGGAAAAGAAAAATGAGAAGAAGGCCTTTGATCAAGTGAAAAAGAAAAGAAAATAAAAATGGGATGAAATTCAAGCCCAAGCATAACAAATGCCACAGGTTAAGTGGCGCTTGTTGGTACGTTTAGCTTTTGAGATGTTGTTAGGCATCACTTAGATTTTGGCATGGGGTTGGGGTTCATCCCACAAAGTGCATGGGTGTGCCTTGAAAAGGATGGGAAGCTTGTTGAGGCAATTCGGGCAAGTAGAATTGCCTATGTAAAGCTTCCAAAAGTTGCATGGGGCATTCGACATTAAACATGAGAGTCCAATAAGTGCAATCGAGCCAAATAAATGGATGTAATATCCAAGTATCACAATTTTGAAATTATTCATGGGCAGTATATTTCCATATTTATATATTTTTATTTATTTACATTGTTTGCATTTTAACATTGGAATCTATTTTTTTGTTTTTTTGTGTTAGGTTTCAGGGCACAATGGAAAAGGCTTTTGTTGCAAATGTAATTCGATTTTCACTTGAGCATCGTTAACTATTTACTCATCATCATGCAACAAAAGCTATAAAAATTATAGTAAAGTATCGCACCAATATGGGCTTCTAGTTCATCCTCAAAGGAGGAATAATTATAAATATAGTTTTAATGGACGTAGACACCATTTTTGTATCAAACCATTATAAATTAACTTAACATGATATATTTTTGTCACCATCCTTTTTGTAATGTGGTTATTTGAACATTTTTGTATCAATCCACTTGTTTTAATTTTGATTTCTAATTTTGGGATTTGTAGATTTTGGGATCATCTTATGCCATATTACACACAATACCCCATCCACCACAAATGGATTACATTTGTACTATAAACCAATTGAACAATACCTTCATCTGATAGGGTTAACACATTTTGTGGCCATGTTAGAACATTTAAATAATACCTTCATTATCCTTATCATGAAATACTCGCACAATAACCTTAAGGGAAAATTATAATTTAATATTTTTATATAATTACATTGCCCATTTTCATGAAAGGACCCCTTGGTGCATAAACTAGTTTGTCTATGTGGGTATTGCAAACTTTTGATTTTCTTTTGTTTATAGTTGGGTTCTCTATGAAACATCTCAAATTGCAATACCCACATTACAACCAATTCATGTTCATGTTACATTACCCTAATCTAAACTTTTGCTTAAGATATGTTTCAAATAAATAGAGGGGACATTGGGTTTAGGGTTTAGGGAAATTGAACCCACCTTTTTGTCATTGATTATTTTAAGGTAACCTTTTTTCTAATATTTATATTATTTTCATGGAATATATTTAAAGTGAATTTATGTATTTGCATACACCCATACATATAAGGAGGTTCCTATTTTTATTTTATTTTCATTTATTAAAGGAGAGGATAATGAAAGTGACCCCATGGCAAAGGTATGAATGATAAAAAACCTTCCCACTGGTTGGGGTCCCCCCCCCCACTAAAACACAAGTTTTATTGGTACTTATATAAAATTGTTTCATAGTTTTATTACAATTATGTATCCCATGTTGATAGTCTATACACAATTTAGGGTTATGCAAAAATAATTCCAAAATTAGGTTTAACACTTAGTTCTAAACAAATTGTTAAATTCCACCATTAAAATTATGTAAACAATTCTTTTTGTGTTTATTTAATTTAGGGTCAATGTAGGGATTTTTTTGTTGCATTCAAAGGTTTCAGCTCAACATTTTAGGGTTCATTGTATAGGTTTGTTTAATTTTTCAAAATTAAACTTATGCATCCATTAGGTTGTAATGTCTACATCATACATGGTTTATGCAAAAAGAATTTACCAATATTAGGTTTAAGGGTTTTTGTATGAAAATATTTAGTTTTTAGATGAGGGTTAAAGTTTTCAAATTGTAATACCGTACCCTATCAACCTATGTTAGATCCCAAATGCATGCCCCAAATCCAAATTGCAGTACTTAGGTAAATTAATGTTATGTAACCCCTTTTGATTTAATAATGCAAAAACTTGTTCCTTCATCATCGAAGGTTACATCTTGTGTACCAAATGCAATATTTTCATATTTAGGTGTAAACATTGAATGTGGGCATGTCCCAATATTTTAAAACCCAATTTTGCAATACTTACATCGTTTGCAATTAGTGTTAGGGTGATCATTAAGGTAATTTTGCTTTTATTACTATAATGTAATATTATCAATCTACCATGGTAAGCTTATCACAATACTTACATAAATTTATATTGTGTACCTTCACCAAAAGCCCCCTTTTAAGTAATAAATATTTATTATGCAAGTATTGCAAAAACTTAGTCCCTCATCATCTAAGGTTACTCAAGGGGATCTTGTCCACCAAATGTAATACCTAGATTTAATGGACCAAATGCAATAAGAAATATCCAAATGATATTTATAAATAAAGAAAATCCATTAAAACAAGTCATCATTCTAATGTAAAAAGGTAGAACAATACTTGCATTAAGTGGTCAAGTCCCCCACTAAAAGGAGTAGGATTTTTGTAATACCTTCTTCTAACATAATTATGTAATTAATACCCATGAAAAATATGAAATTATATGCAATACTTGTAATAATGCCTGTTAACCTTTAATTATGATATACTCTAAACCTTGTAATACCTACATGTAAAATTAATTAAATGTCACAAGAAACAAAATGAATAAGCAATACCCACATATTGACCTGGTGATTATTATACAATTGACCTACAATACCCACACTATATAAGGTGGTAAATTAGTCATACGTGATGCAAGTACCCGCCTTTATATGACATTTGAGTGAGATATTCTTGTTTGGGAATTTTAGAAGATATGTGAAATATTTACATTATAATTTTTGCAATCAAAGTCCACAATTTGCAAGTGCATAGGTAGGTATGATGACATGTGGATAGGTAGGTTTTGTTAATAAGTAAATGTTTTGCTAAATTAAAATGACATTATCGAAAATTGTATCTATTCTCTTAGTTAATTCTAGAGTGAAAATTAAGTAGAAGTTTAACCAATAAGATATATAGATTTTGCTAAAAAATAGAAGTTTAGCCAAGAAATATAAGTTCAAGAAGAAATATAGGTTTAGCCAAGAAATATAAGTTCAAGAAGAAATATAAGTTTAGCCTAGAAATATAAGTTTAGCCAAGAAATATAAGTTCAAGAAGAAATATAAGTTTAGCCAAAAAATATAAGTTCAACCAAAAAGAAATATAGGTTTAGCCAAGAATAGAAGTTAGCCAATAAGATATATAGGTTTAGCCAAGAGATAGAAGTTTAGCCAATAAGATATATACGTTTTGCCAAGAGATAAAAGTTTAATGAAGAAGAACTATAAGTTTAGCCAAGAGACAAAAGTTTAACCAAGAAGAAAAATAAGTTTAACCAAGAGATAAAAAGTTTAGCCATGAGGAGATAAAAGTTTTGCCAAGGTAAGTAAGGGATTAATTGTTAGTTCGTAGGCAGGGCTAAGATTTAGGTCAGTAGGGTAGCTAGGTGGGTGGGTAGTATGGAGGTCCGGGTTGGGAAAAAATTGGCAATGAAACAAAATGGTCAAAAGGTCAGTAGCCAAAAAAGATTGACTGTGGTAGAATATTGGTTAATGTAAGGTAAAGAGGTGAATCATCCAGCCTATTTTATGGACAGAACGGCCAACTGGTGCAGTCATGGGGGCTGGTTCACTCTGCCCTTACTGAAGGTGATCAGCATCTTTTAAACATTATGTGACAGTTATGTCACTCATTTCAATATATTATTTTCAGCATCTGGCACTTGCTTTTGGAGTTCATACGGGATTGAACTTGACTGTCTTTTAGAGATCATTTTAACTTCATAAGTTGCTACTGGCATAAAATGCAGCCGTGAATTGCACCTGCAAGATCAGCAATCATATGTACAATGTAATGCCCAAGGTGCAGGGCATTCCGAAAATAAGTGCTTGCCACTAGTTCAACTAGTTACAAAACATGTCGACATTCAATGGCTATGGTCTTAATTCAACACCTTTTGTATATTAATACATTAATATTAAAATTCTCATCTTATACAGACAGGGCTAACAAAGGGAAAAAAACCCCTGATATGAGGTAACAAATTATTAAAGCAGAGTTCACGCATGGCAACACATTCTTCCCATCTCTCTCTCTCTCTCTATATATATATATGAGGACCACTAAATCTTGATTTAACTTTGTAGAATCAATAAGACTTAGAGTGTGGCTTGCTCCATTGAGCACATATTGTTACAAAGTTTATTTCTTGTTGAAAATTAAAACAGGCAAAATCAACAGTAGAACATTGTTTTGCAAGGTATATGCATTTTGGAGAGTAAAACATTGTACACACAAACGGCAGAGGAATTTGACAGTGTGTGATGAGTGTTGTTGAATTTCAAATGAAAAAAATCAGCCATTTGAGTGGAGTTCAATTTCCTTTAAAATTTTGATTTTTATTAGATTTCCAATGAATAAAGTTTCTCAAAATGCAACAACTCCACCCTAAACCAGACCCATAAAACTGTGATCACAAATAGGTGGGAGATTACTAATAGCAAACAACCCACCTGGACCAATCAAACTATCTACCCAATGAGAAACAGGGAGCAGTCAGTAAATACGACTTGACTGCGTTTATTTGAGGGTTCCAGGGCTCCGAGAGGGCTTCTGATTAGCTGTGCTTGTTTTCAGCCAGCCGGGTCACTGCAGTCTTGCAGTGAACTCACTGGATTTGACTACTGGATTTGGTCACACACTGAGTGCAGGTAGATAAGCTGCTATAAGTATAGGAGAAGGTCTTGCTATGAGGACCTTTCGAATTTGAAATGTATAAGGTCAGGAGGTCAAAAATTCAGAAGGCTCCCTAAGGGGAACCTTCTCCTACGTAAAGCAACAGCTTTTTTTTTCTTTTTTTTTTTTGAAGTGACTAATCATAAAATTGAATTTTTTTGAAATTCGAAAGGCTCAGTGCAGGCTGTATTGGGCCTTCCAGTAAAACGTAGGTGTAAAAAAAATTTACAAAGGAAAAAAAATTTGGCAGTGCTTTATTATTATAGGTAGTGTAATTTACACTCCATGTAAATAAATTCCATTATTATGCTAGTTACACTGGAAGTCCTACACCATATACCAGCGCACAAGATTTGGGGAAAACCGTTTTGGACGAGTGTTGAAAGAGCCTGTTTAAACAAGGGGGGTGCCACTATGAGGGGGAACGCTGGGCGCTCTCTCTCTCTAAGCTCTAGTTCTTTATTGTTATTCCTTTATTGCGATCACACTCCGGTCGTTCCCGAATCCTCATCCGCGGTCTCGCGGGGGGGAGTCGCCGTCGGCTCGGCCTCACCACCTGAATTCGCGCTGGATGAAGACGCACCACCTTGAGGTGCAATGTCAAGAAGTTTGTCTTCTAGTTGCTTGAGGTATTTTTTGAGCCAAGATCCGCTGTCGGCACCATTATTAACAGTTGAAGAGGGTGTTGAGGTGGTGGAGACAGTTGAACAGCATGTTGAGGCGGTGTAGAAGAAGTATAGCGTGGGACGCGTGAACAAGAACAGTAACAAGAAAATAAAGGCACCATACAAACACCCGCCGGTAATAAACGAGATGAGGATGGTTTTCTCGTCGGCGATGTTCAACTTATGGACTACTGGCAATTTTGAATCCCCTAAAGAGTTTGTCTTGTACTTCTGCCACTGTCATAATACTCTTTTGAATTGTTCTAGCTTCACGACTTCCAATGGCACACAAAACACTTGTAGCCTATGAATTATATAATACCGATACACCCAAACTAACATACATGATTGTACTAAGTCAACTTCCTCACATGAGCTTCATGTGCAACAGTAAGAAAGAAACTCTTCAGTTCATCATGGGCACATCTTTTCTAATGTGTACATGAATGGAGGAGCGTACCTTCATCTGTAGATACAGTATACTAGTTGCTTAATTCTTGCAAGGAATTGGGAATGGACATGGTCATCTGTGCAGACTAGTCTCAAGATCTCAAGACTCTTGTTCTGCTCCTCATGTAATCAGGCTCTAGATCCGTGGCCACCAGCTTCAACGACCCATTGGATATGAGTTACAACAGCAGCAGCAGCAGCAGGAGCAGCATGCAGTCGAAAATTGTAGTGAGAGATTCAGTAGCAGTTACTCCCAACTAGTCATGACTCATGCAGTGTAAGCCTGATCAACTGGTATACTGTTCTGGTACTAGTAGTTTATATATTGGCAGAGCTCCAAGAGAGTGATGAGCTGCAAGCATCAATTGCTCTCTAAAAGCTCAACAACTATGCTCCAGTTACAGCTCTAAACTCTGAATCCATCATAAGATTCTCTTTGCTTTGAGGGGGGAAAGGTGGGGGGGCGGGGGCGGGAACACTCTTTGTATTTCTTGGGTACTTCATGTGTTCAAAGGGTATAATTTTTTGTTACCTATTTATAAATGAGATCAGTGGTTTTATGTACCTTATTTTGAGTAATTTATGAATAGCTATTCTTATTTATAAATGCAGGTGAAACATCTTTAATTTTACCAACCCTTTTTTTTTTTTTCAAACTTTCTAATAGAAATCAAATATACAAAGTTCATAAATCTATGTATAATATTGGAAAGGATTAAAAACTACCATTGGTTTTATTGTAGAATAATGAATAGGCGGTAAATAGTGTAATCCCCTCTCTATTGGCTTCTCCCAAATGTTAAATTTTCAGCAGAGGGATGTTTGTTCATGTATTCAAGCATAATGTGCTTTATTACATAACCCAAAAATTGAGAATAAGTTGAAATAATTGCAACGAAAATCCATGATATAATATTATTTCAATGACATCTTCTTTGATGGTCCTTACAAAAATCATGTCAAAAGTGCCCCAATAAGGTATTCAGAAAGCCCAAAGAGAATGAAATTAGTAGGTGTGGAAACCTACTTACATGTATATATTGTATTTACAATAAAATTTTTAAATAAAATTTGCATGATTTCAAATATTTTCTGTTAATTATCAATATTTTGTGTGCGCCTAATTCATTTTATTAAATTTTATAAATGTACTTCCAAAGTAATAAACAAATACCTTATTTTGAACTCACATTATTTTTACATAAATGACCAAGAGTGGGAGGGGCCTACCTACTTACCTACCTAATATACCTATCTAGATAGCTACATGCCTAGCATAGAGCAACCTGAATGCTTTGGACATCAACCTGGGTTTGTTGCTATTGTCGATATCATTTTTGCTTTCTTTTTTTCTGTTTTTTTTTTTTTTCGTCTTCAGCATCTGCTCTTCTGAAAGTTCTCCTTGATCTTGTTCTACAAGTTTCCAGACTTCAATGTTCCCAAGTTGTGTTTGGTTCGCATTGTCATTTCATTAACGATTTTGCCTGTAGGCTTGTGTTGCACATTGACATTCTATTGTCTCAGTCTCATTCCTCCTCAGTTGCAATTTTTTAATATGTTATGAAATAATTGAATATTTAAATATATTATAAATATAATTCTCAAACCAATAATAAAAATCCAACAAGGTCGTTGGCATTCATGACCACCTTGCGATTGGTTCCATTCACCCAATCTTTTTCTTTTTCCTTGAAACACAAAAGTCGACCATTAGGTCATGCAAGATGTTCCACATAATAGCCAAACCCAACCAAACTAATATTATTTTTCATCTAATGATTTGTTGATGGATGAAACATAATTCACAATAACAAAAAGATGGGTCTTATATGATTTTCATCCCATTCATGCCTTGGTTAATCAGATATGTCTAAAGTCAGAAAAAAAACTTATACATTTACCATGATTTTTATTGTTGGGTTGTCTTTAAATCGACAAGACCCTTTTTCAATCTTATGATCATTCCACTAGTTCAAACATCACAAAAATTTATCATTTTGTTCACATGTTGAACATCAAGTTGATTGGGTTCTTGCTCTCCAATTCTGCTGATTGAAGATGGTAATGAAAATGTTTTAAGACTTAAAGTGCAATTGCATCCATGAATTAGTTTGTGTATTGAAGATATCATTAAAATTAAAATTAAATAGTCTACAATATATTTCTGCAATATCCTTTCTATTGTTAAGCTATAATATCCATGTTGTGGTCTGTTTTGGTACTAAACATGCCAATTGTTACATCACAATGTCTGTTGGTTTGTACTTTTTTATCACTGTTGCATTCTTCTTACTCCATCAATAATTGGAATTTGGTTCAAAATAATCAGTAATTATAAACAAAGGATATTTAGAATAAATTAGTTCATCATCTCAAAGATTGAAGATGATGAAAAACTATTCAGACTCCAGAGCCTAATTGTGTTGGATAATTAATGCTTTAAAACTTTAAAAGAAGTTATTGAGTCAGGGTCCAAATCACAAAACTGAGAGTGTACCCAACACCTCTCCCAGCCCAAGGTTCTCAATGCACATCTCATGTGTCAGTAACATAGACTTGCCATTTGATTCAAAAGCTTTGAATTATTATTGTTTCATGTCTGAATTTTGATTATGAGTGTGAGTCTATTGAAATAATCCCACTAAATTGATCCACCTTCTCGTTCTAATGTTGCTTAACCCTAATTTATTCAAATTTACTCAACCACTACCCCCAAATGGGAACAAAAAAAAGGCATCACAGACAAGCTAGCCCTGCCAATAGATAAGATGTTGTACATCTAACCTACTGTGTCCACACTCTGAACACCAAAACAATCCGTTCCAATCTAAACAGTCTAAACACTTTCACCAAAGAAACTGACTCACCTAATGTGAAACTGGTTCTAATAAGGTAAAACTTCCAAAAGTTGGATCCAATGCGATAGTCACTGTCCCTGTGGGGGGCAGGGCCCAAAAACCCAATGTCTTTTAGAGTGATAAAGTGAGATATAAATTCCAATCCTGATGGATATAGTTCAATGGAGCCATTTACCTAGAGGTGGGTTAACTGATCATCCAATGTTACCGAACCTACTAGGTGTGCTTCTGAGTCCTTGGGAGAAGAACTCGGCAATGATGTATATAGTTTTCAGTGATAGTCAAGAAAGGGTCTAGATCCCATGCCTTGTCTAATCATGAATTGCCTATGGACAAGTGGATGGGAACATGTTCAGTCACAGATGCTCTGGTCTCCATATGTTATTATTATACATCTACACTTCATTCTGTATGGTGGGTTCTTACTTCCTACCCACCCTATGGGCACACTTATAGGCAAGGGAATTGTGCTCACACTCAGATTCTCAACCTTATTGAAGCTCTATCAACCTCAAGGTCATAAATTGACACTAGGATACAAAGCAGATGAACACGGCCTAGTTAAGGGCCCCAGTGAACCAGACCCTCACAAGTGCACCATGCAAGATGGATGATGTGTGGACAGGAAATGACTTTTCATTGTAATTCTGTCCCCTAGCTAACCACAGTGGTTAGTTATGTACCAACCATCCACATGTATCTACATACCTAATAGCCACAAAGTGCATTACTTACTTACGTTGTAACCACTGGTTGTCTAGGTACTTGTGAAGGGGAAGTAATAGGGTGCACATAATAGGTCACCACAGTGGAACCTTGGTAACTAAGTTGTGGTTCATAATGGGTTTCCAATGGATGATGCATGGATGGGTGCTCGGTCACATACATACACTCCAGAACCTGCAATATTTTCTCTCTGAACAACTAATGAGCCCATTTCCTTAAGAAAAGCAGGGTCCTTACAGTGTTGGTACACAAACACAGGGTTGAACATGGGAGATCGAACACAAGAGGAACGGCTGGCACATACTCAAATGTTGGTACACAACTTGAGAGGTATTGGCAGCATAGTTCAACAACCAACTCCCCTCCTCATATACCTAGTAGATTGAAATTTTGCAAAACATGATGATTGATATAAAAAATAATAATATTCAACAATATCAGCATGGATTGATTATTTACCTCATCATAAATAATTGATAAGTGCAGAGTCTACTATCTACAGACTATTGTTGTAGAGCAGAGCACAACCTGTATTTTAGTCATTTTCTTTTTGGCAAAATTTTTCATTTTTCCACCCTGAAAAATATTTCCAACCTAAAAAATATTATTTTTGACAAATACAAAGGATTTTTGTGATAAAAAATGGCCTAATTCGCCGGATTAAAAAAAAACAAATGAATTGCCAGAAATCTCCATCAGGTTCCAGTAGGTAGCCAAAATATAAAAGGATTCTTAAATTTTTGTACTTGTGTATCTGGTCTGCAGCCAAGTTTGGCTAAATTTTCTTGTGACTGATAGTAGCCTAAGAGGCTGCAACAATAATTCAAATTCAGAAATCAAGTTTTTGCTCAGCTTTGTCAATACCAGTGATGCAATTGTTGGTTGTTCTGCAACCCCCTTTCTTCTTGGAAGATTTGGAAACATCAATTACACAGTTTTCAATTGCACTCTGGTTGCAATGAATCTGGTTGTTGATTGTGGTGTGTGTCCTGGGTCTTTTGTAACCAGTCTTGAAGAAATATATTATTGATTGGAATACCCAAGTCTTAGTCTCACACCTAGGGTTGAGCTGGATATGAACCAGGGTATACATTGTCATGGGTCAAACCTTTGCCCTCCTCATATAAACTTGACCATACCTGGGAGGTGCCCTGGTTCCTCTGTTACCGTCTATTCGAGCTAAGAGAATAACTTTCATATCTAGATCTTTTTTCCAAAGAGTGTAACTCTTATTCAGGAAACATTAAACAGGCCAAAGGAAATGAATGAATGCGGTCGGTACAAAAGTACTGCTGCAAATTTTTTCCTCCAGTCTGCCCATTTGCCCAGTTTATTTTCACCTTGTCATGCCTAAGGCATGTTTTGAGTCCATGTTATGCACATTCTGAACACACTAGGGGTATAAAGGGGTATGTAGCATGTTACTTGGCATGTTATGTGAGGTTACAAGTGCAAAACATGCCGTATTATATGAGGTTATGAGTGCAAAACATGACTGGGTGTCACTTGAGAAAATATGGATGGGGCAAATGGGCAGACTGGAGGAAATAATCGTAGCAGCACTTTTGTACTGACTGCATTCATTTCCTTTGGCCTGTTTAATATTTTCCCTCTTCTTCATATCAAGGTTATAACCAGTGTTGTGTGGGTACATGGATCCCAAGTGTTAGAACCGGCGGTTCTGGATTCGTGTATCAAGAACTTGATCAGATCCAAAAACAAAAAAACTTGATATAAACTTTTACTTGTGAACAGTTGACCATGGCAAAATTGAGGGAGAACCTAGAACCTATTTCTACCCACCTATTTTTGGTGGAGGAAACCCTTGAGGGCCCACCCTACGTTTCAATGTCTTAAACGGGTCTTGGTTTTATGTCTTAGGGTTTTATGGCCTTCTAGAATACCTTTGCACAACCTTTTCACCATGCCACCTCATGACATCACTTGACCAAGATTGCATGGTATTCATTAGGAGCCTCAATTCTTAGACTGATTCTCAAAATGAAAATCAATAAGTATCACATTTGGTGATAATTAGTTTGAGAACTCGACTAACATGAGAATTGAGTTATTGAGAATTTATTATTATGTTTGTTTTTTTAAGAATCAGGCTGATTCTATGAGAGAACTAGAATCTAATTCTTAGGGTAGTAGGCTAAAATCGCCCATCATCAAACATGTATTTATCACCAAACATTTTCTATATTTTTCTCATTCCTTAACCAAATTGAACAATTTTTTTTGTCATTGAACACACAAATTGGAGGGCTATAAATATTCTTTCAGCATCATTAGAAGTTAAAGAACAATGCAAAAAACACAAGAAACGGATGAATGATAGTTTGTTTCAAGTTTTTTGAAAAATAGTTTTAAATCTCTCTTTTATTTCAAGCCCATTTTTTTTTTCATTTCTAGTATGTTTGGAGTCATTTGAAACCTTATGAGTGCACCAACTAGGGCTTTACAAAACTTCTTTGTTACATTTAGAGGCAAAAATGTAATGATCCAAGATTCTAAGCTTGAAATCCTAATCAATTTTAATTCATTCATCATCAAAGATTAAACCCTTTTACACCAAACACCTCATATCTTTCCCATAAACTTGAAATCCTGATTGTGAAAACTAGATATGAAAAGCAATTATTATCACATTTGTGAGAACTGCCTTGTTTGAGAATCGATTTGATTTTTAAAAAATTAATGTGATACTTTAATCGGTTTTCATAAATTTAAAAATAATTTTTTTTTACAGAACTAAGTCAATTCTCTCAAATGTTGGGAAAAACCAAACCAATGGTTCTCATAAAAAAAAGAAAATTGCCTAACATTACACACAACATTGCTTCTTCACATTTTTGCAAATTCAAATCATGTTTTGTGCTTATGTTGTAAATGCAAGATTTTGTTTTTGCTTGAGGGAGCTCCTTGTCATCCATGTGTGGATAGATAGGTTTTCATCGAGATAAGTTTTCTCCTCATTTTTTCATTTATGTGTGTGATTGTGTCTGCATGCATTAATTTAACAATGATTATCATGTAAAATTTCACATATTAGTTTTTTTTTATAGAAATTTAATTTTTTTTTCGATTATTATTGGTTTTGAACTTTTTCAAGGTATTCTAGAGTTGTTTTGTATTTATGTTGATTTAATAACGATTATCAAACAATTAGAACTACCAGGTTAATCTCAATTTGCAATAGGTTCATTTTATGCACTTTTTAAAAAAATTGTGTGGCAATGGTTATTAAGCAATAGGCTACCAATTTTGTTAGGGTTTCCATTAGGTGTAAGCTCTAGTATTTTTCTAATTGTCTTGGGGTCAACAATGGGGATGTAACCATATCTAGAACCTATTGCAAAATAAATGTTTTTCAATAAAATTATGTGTAACTTTATGGAACCCTAAGGCTTTATGTGTTTGTCCAATTCTAAGGTGAAATCTAGTTATTTCTCTATTGTTTTCTCTTTTTTTTTGGATTGTTCCAAAGTACTTCAAAACTATTTTGTCTAGGTATAATAATTTGGCAATAGTTATCAAACAACTAGCTACCAAGTTGATATCAATTTCCATCAAATCCGTTTCATGCATTATTTTTTATTATCTTTGTTTCATTATTTTGTATTATTATTATTTTCTTTTTTCTTTTTGTTTCCCAAATATCACAATTTGTAAGTCTTGATTATAAATGGTAAACTAATGTTTTTCCAATTGTTTTAGGGTCAATAGTAACACGGCCTTATCCAAAGTTTGCAACAACAAATGTTAATTCCAAAATTTAAGATTACAAAAATGTGGATAGGAAATTTTGGGGGATTCTATCATTACACTAAAAATGATTTTCATGACTAGGTAAACTTGCGACTATTGTCCAATTATAGTCATGTCATATATGGACTTCAATCACTATCATTTTTAAAAGTACAACCATTATTACGACTAAATGACTATAAAAATGACTATAAATTATAATTACACAATTAGTAATCATGTTGAACATAGTTGACCTTGTTTAACGAACTATAAAAAATATATATATATGATCATGTGGCTAAGTTTAATATAAATTTAGCTACATTTAACCTAGGTTTGGCTTTGGTTTAGCCTAATTTAACATCTAAATTTAATGTGATTGAATTGAAACCTCTAAGCTTAATATCTTCAATTTAATTTATAAGATTAACTTTCATTAAATTGAGTTTATAAGGTTTAATTTAAGTAGATTCGTTTAGACTTAAGTATATTTGTTTAGCTTAATTTAATAAATAACCTAGTCTTGCCCTAATTTTGTTTCGATAACCCAATCAAACCCAATTTCATCAAAAATAGAGTAAATTAGCCTAGTTTAGCCCAAATATCTTGAATTAACCAAGTTTTGCCTAAATAATATAATTGTTTCAAGTTTTGCTTAAATATTTTAATTTGATCAACATTTGCCAAGTTTAAGCCAATTTTGCCTAAGTAATCTAATTTAGCCAATTATAGCCTAGTTTAATGAAGTTTAATCAAAATTTGCCAACTTTTTCCAACTTTAACTTAAATAACATAATTTAATCAATAGTAGCCAAATTTAACCTAAATAACATACTTTAATGAGTTTAGCCAAATTTAACATTAAAAATATTATAATCAAATTTAGTCAAATTTAACCAATTTTAGCAAATTTGAACTTAAATAATTTACTTTAAGCAAGTTTGACCAAATATAGCCAAATATAACCCATTTAAACGAAATTTAACCTCAGTAATTCACTTAACCCAAGTTTACCCTAATGTAGTTTAATATAAACAAGTTTAGCCAGATTTATCTAAACAACTTACTTTAACCAAGTTTAGCATAATATAACCTTATATAGCCAATTTTAATAAACTTTAACATAAGTAACATACTTTAGCCTATTATAACCTACTATAATCAAATTTAACCTAATATAATCTAGTTTAATGAAGTTTAACCTATTATAACCAAATTTAACCTAAGTAACTTACTTTAACCAAGTTTAACTCAATAAAGCCTAGTTTAGCCAAATTTAACCTACTTTTGCAGAATTTAGCCTCATATAGCTTAATTTAAACAAATTATAGGTGTTAAAAGTATTATTGAAAGTACAAATTGTATTGTTTTTAAGTAGCAAAAAAAAATTCTAATGTAAAATTTGCGCCTACCATTAACTTACATAACTTTTGCCAAATTTAACTTAAATAACCTACTTTTGCTAAGCTTCCTCTAGTATAATCAAGTTTACGCTAAATATTATATTTTAACCTAATATAATCAAATATAAACAAGTATAATCTAGTATAACCAAGTATAACTTAAATAACTTACTTTTGCCAAATTTAATTTAGTATAACCTAGAATGGCCCAATATAACCAAATATAACCTTAATAACCTATTTTATCAAATTTAGCCTAATATAACCAAGTTTAATTTAATATAGTCAAGTATAGCCAAGTTTAATCTAAATAACCTACTTTTGCCAATTTTAGTTTAATATCGCCAAATATAACCAAATATAACTTAGTATAGCCAAGTTTAACCTAAATAACCTACTTTTATCAAGTTTAGTTTAATACAGCCAAGCATAACCAAGTTTAACCTAAATAACATACTTTTACCAGTTTTAGTTTAATATAGCCAAATATAGTCAAATATAACCTAGTATAGCCAAGTTTAATCTAAATAACCTACTTTTATCAAGTTTAACTTAATATAACCAAATATAACAAAGTTTAAACTAAAAAACTTACTTTTGCCATGTTTAATTTAATATAACTTAATTTAACCTAAGCAGTTCCAAGATAGACTAAGTTACCTAGGTTTAGCTTAGGAAGACTTAGATTTGTTTAAAATAGCCTATGATTAGCGTAGGATGGATTCAAATTAAGTGATAAAATATTGAATCCATCCTAGGCTATCATGAGGCAACTAAAGACTAATCAAAATAAATTATAATTAAAATTTTAAATTATGATTGTTGAACATGTCTTGCAATTAGGAAAGACATTCAGAAATGATATTTGTGATTACATCATTTTTGTGATTAATAGTAAATACCATAGGGCCATATGGACTACCAATCATATAGTCATGGTCAGTCATATATGTGGTTTAAGATCACAATGCCAATTGCTTATGTAGTCATATTTTTCATGTTTTGACATAATATATTAGCTACATTTGGTGGAGATTTGAACATGTTTAGAAACAAATTAGATTTTATTGGATTATCATTCTTGAGGAATGCAAGAAAGTAATGGTAATATTGTTTTAATTCTATGTTGTCACAACATATCCAATGGAGGCAATCAATATCCTTTTTTTTTTGTGTAATTTTATTGGAACCTTCAAGTTGTGTGGGTGTGTCCAATTCTAAGGTGAGATCTAATTTTGTATGGTTTCATTATTTTATGAAATAAGTTTGCAGAACCTTAAAGTTTTGAATTAGGGAACATAATTTAATAACTAATGAAGTTCTTTTGAAATTTATTTTTCATTTTAAAAAACCAGCCAAGTTTTCAAATTTTCTTAATATATAAATCCATCCAGTTTTCATGAAAATGGTTCTTGCAAATGTGAGATTTGTTGGTTTTCAAAGGTGGTTTTCCACAACCGAATATCAGTTTTATTTTCTAATAAATTTTATTTTTGATTTTTAAAGTTTTAAAAAAAATGATTACAAATTTTGTAATAAAATTCAAGAATGAAACAAATTGATGAAAATTATAAATGGACATAATTTTTTGATGAAAAATGAATTTATCACAATTTCACATGCCCACAACTTCATCTCTCACAAAGGATCCTAGATTTTCCAAGTTACAAAATTTGTTTCCAAAGTTCATAACTTTCTCATTTCTTGTTTGTTTTAAATAATTTAAAGTGTTATGGAACCATCAAATTAAGGTTTACAAATCATCTTTGTATGCCGAAGGCAATGGAGCAACGTCCAAATTTTTTTTGACTATTTGATTACCTATTTTCAAATGTTTTAGAATTTTCCTTTTCACACTTCTTGATAAACCTTACAATCATTATTTTCTCATTTCTAATTTCTTTGGGAAAATTTTTAATGCTTTGAATGTGCCAAGACAAAAAGCTTTAATTTCTCTTTAAACACCATAAACAAAAAAAAATCCATCCTCTGAGATTTGACCTCCTCGGACCCACTAAGTGCACATAAAAGTTGAGAACCGAAACCAGGTAGAATCCAATTACCTTACCCCAAGTATCACTTTTTTTTAAAAAAAAGAATTAATTAACCATGTTTTCATGATGCCCGAGAATTCTCATCTCGGGCTGAATGAGAACCGGGATGCCAGGTTTCCAGCCGAGGTAAAGACATCCAGTGATAACTGGCAGAATTGAGGGTGAAAACCGACCTGAAAGCCGGGGGACGATTCTCACCCAATTCCTGAGAACCGCCCCCAATACGGATCACACATCACTCCAAAAAATCAGCCTTGGACCCAATACCAGGACCAGCACTAGAGTATGAAAACTTTTGAAAAGGGCCCCAAAACCATCATGGCCAGGCGGCTGGTATGAAAAAAATTTCAAAAATTTCAAAAATTTCAAAATATTTGGATACCAGACCAACACTGACTGATTCATAGCAGGCTAGGATGAATGAACAGATACCAATTTAAGGTCCCCTGATAGAATGAATGAATGAATGAATGCCATCGGAGATGGGAGGAGGAGGAGGAGGGAGAGGGATGAGAAAAATATCATAACTTATGGTCAGTTGTTGTGACATCCATCCTACAACTGGGGCAGTCCAGTCCTACATTCACACGGGATTCCGTAACAAGTGGAACATCTGAAGCTGGAACATCTAACGCCCAGCGACGTCCGACTATTCGCAACTGGGCCATGTAGGTCTGCTTCTGCTTCCGGGCCATGGCCTTCTCCTCCTTCTTCTTCTTCTTCTGATTCCTTGTCGTCGTCGGGAGTCTCAAATTTGCCCAGCTCCTGGACCCGTGATCTTGCAGAAATCGGCACAGAGGTCTGATCACGGAAGGAAGGGAAGTCTTGGCTGTTTGGAATGCGCGCGGGTCTTCGACGAGCAGGTGCCTGTTGTTGCTGCAATTCCACTGCATTCACAGCTGCTTGGGACGTCAGTGGCCTGAATACTGCAGGACTAGACGCGGCCGCATTGTTGTTATCAGCTGATTGTTGAGCTCTGAAAGCTGCTGCTGCTGCTGCATTATTATTAGACGTCTCGGTACTCCGCTGTTGCTGCTGCTGGCTAGTTTGTTCTGCTGCATTTAGCTCATGGGGAGTATTCTGATCATAACAGATGATCTCGTCAGAGGCCTTGTTGAATAATTGCTGAACGCTCCACAGTCTTGCAGCCTCAGCAAGGTTTTTTGCTAGACCTTCAAATCGCTTCTGTGTACAGGAAGAGCCTCCCCGGAAGAGGAAAAACCAGATCAAGGTGCAAAAATCTGTGAAGCAGTCGACAATAGATCCGGGTCTAGCTAGATCCGAATCCGCTAGATCCGATCTAGCGAAGCTGAAGAACAAAGCAAAGTCGAGGAACAACCATACCACGAAGACAAAATATAATAAGCAGCCTCCGATACCTGGGATGATGATCGACAACCGATTGGAGATGGGGAGTTGCTGGACAGCAGAACCCGCTGAAATATACGCTGCAATACAACAAGTGAGCGAAAGCACAAACAAAACGTTGATGACCAACAGTTTGGTGAGCGTGAATAGAACGGACTGTGCCAGTTTGTCGTTGAATTTGACTAGCCCCCCCTCTTGTGTTTTCGGATCACCTCGCTCCACTTTTAGATCACCTGTGAGAAGATTGCCCATGGGTGCATACTTGCCGCTTATGCACAATAACAGATCTGTCATGGAGAAGAAGAAGGAGAAACTGTTCAAGTAGACGAACCATAAGAGTGGCGGATTGCAAGAGGTTCTCATCAGTCCATCATCATCAAAGGAACCTGGCGGTTGCGAAAACGTGGGATACGTGACTGTGGCAAGCAATACTAGCACTAGCGCGTACGCATCGATCGATTTCACAAACCCTCGATTCATGTTCATCAATGTCCGCAGTTGTCGCCTCTCATCTTGAATTGTCGTCGGCCTCCTCGTCGATCCTGCACGAGCTGGCCCATCAGAGGGCGCCACTGATGAGGACCCAGGCATTGCGCTTTACAAATTCTCGACCAATCCCTTCTTAATCCCTTTCAATATTCTTCGATTTCTCCACATAATCAAATGCCCAAGCTGAGCAACAGATCTTGCGCAGTTCAGCTTCCAGAAATTATTTGCAGCTCAGCTCGAATTGCTCACTAAGTTCTTACGATTTACAAGACCAGATCTGCAACACCAAGACATACCCATCGCTTAGCTTTTGCTCATAAACTTCCAGACTTCTTCAGCAACATCAAATGTATACTTATAAGATCAGTCTTGACGAAACTCGCTGAGCCTGATCATCACATCTTCCCACTTTCCCCACTTAAATCTGGCATTATACTGTGGGACATATGAAAGAAAGCTCAAAACAATTCTAGATCAGTTGTGACATTTGTTCCAGTAGATCAGCTTCACACTATTGACACTGAAACCAACTTCCAAGATCTCTATCATAAGAAACCCGGAACTAGTCCTAACAATATGACTGTAAACTCGGATGACTTTTCATATAACATGTTGATCTGTGCTCGAAGCTGAAATAAATAGAGAAATTCTTCAGTCTAATTTTTCCAATTTGTGCAATTTTTAAATTTGAAGCAGCTGATTCATGGGCATTGATACCTTGATGATCTTCATACTTGGGGTTGTCGAGATCTGCAACAACCAAGTACATTTGTGCAGGAGCTGTGACTTTTAGGGCCACTTTAGATGAGGGTCCAAGGTCCAGGGTCCAATGAAATAGAGCAATCTCATTGGATGAGAGCTATAAATTGGACCCACAGCCTTTAGATGAGGGTCCAAGATCAAAAAGTGGCAAATCGAGGCTAAACCTACATGGAAGGAAAATCAATTGGTTCAGAAGCACACCAAAAAAAAATGAGCTCAAAAGGAGAGCTCATGATTTGAAGAACCAAGATGCCAGGGCTGGCAGTATCAGGTTTTATTCAGTTTTTAAATAAAACCCGAGTCCTAGGATAGCGTCATAATCGGGTTTTAATTGATTTATTTATTGTGATTATATTAATAACTAGGGTTTGGCATTCAATTTTGCCTTTGCCACAGTGACGGTAGCAGGGGTGCGGATGGCCCGGGGCTTGACCAACTCCGAAATAAAACCAGGTTTTATAGAGTGAAAATCGAGTTTTATTCGTTAAAACCAAAAACCCGATTTTCTAATGGAAAAAAATCGGGTTTTTTCCAGCCCTGCAAGATGCAAGCTAGGGTTCAAGCAGGATCCTACTCAAGGATTCAATTTGCTTCAAATGAGTCCAAATTGGTTCCCTAGGAATTTGGAACCGGACAGTGGGCCTTAATATATGTTGACATTTTGTTAAAAGCATCATCAGGGTCAGTATTTGAAGTGTAGGGTATAGTGCCCCAATTCTCCTAGTTGGTAAAAACCTCTGCCCAGGCTAGTAGTGTATATGAATGCACAATTGCAGATTGGACACTTTAAATGCCGAAGAACCTGTCAAACAAAAAATGAAATGCCTGTGCATGTGAGCACTTGTTTTATGAAACTCCCAGCATTATTTAAACTTTTTTTCTGTGATTCGCCCCAAGTATCATGATTTTTTTAATTAAAAAAATCTATCAAATTTTACCCTGATCACATGTCTATTTATTTCAAAATATTCAATCTCAGGCAAATTAGAGTTGAATCATATAATCAAATACAGTTTTTGAAAAATTCAGAAAAAAACCAAGTTTCCTGTTAGGCATCACTATCAGGCATACCTAAACTTAAGTACATACTTTTTGCTTCAAAGCCTGAAGTCTATTGAATTGGTTGCACCTGTTTTGATGCTTGCACACTAAGGATACTCCCACCATGTGGGCAGTGCAGGAGTGAGAAGAAAGCATCAACTCCCCTCTGGAAGGAACACTACTTGGCCCCACTAGCTATAACTACATTTGCCCATCATAAGATTCCCTACTTGAAATTTTGTTGCCTTAACTTGCAAGCACAGGAATCTCAATATGCTGCACCCCTGTGCAATTTGGATTGGCAGCATCTTTTGGCAACAAATCTTTGGTGTATTACTTTTTGTAGGCATGCCTTGTCTTGAGCATCTGCTCTTTCTCCTGGATCTATAGTTGGGGAGTTATAATACCCATTTTTCAGGTCATGTGCTCTAAATGGCTGTTTGTTTGCATGATCATTTCATAACATTTTTTTGTGCTCAATCTCGTTCCTCAGTTTATGGATACTCTCATTTTTCGGTAGTGTTAGGTTGAACTTTTCTTTAAACTTTTTCATTATCATGTGGATTCATGCCTCTATAGCATTTGTGCAGGCCGCTTTCTTTTGCAAACAAAGTTCCCAGCTTTTCGTGTCTGGATTTGTTTGATTAGTCTCATTGGAGCAGTTTTCTACTCTTTTTATCCTCAAATTCCAACCTTGTGAACGTTTTGAGGGAAAATTTGCAACAGAAAACTTTATTCTTTTTCATTTTCTCTCCGCATCTACTTTTTCTCTTGCATTCATTCTGTACAAGATTGCTTCTTTGTTTATGTTCTCTCCCAATTTCCTTATTCCCAAAATTACAAAATTATTTTTTAGAGCTTTTTCCATAAAGGATTTTGGGAGAATATTATGGTTTTTTAGAGTTCCTTAAATTGCTTAAATCTCATCCAAGGTCATCATTAATTACATGTCATTGCCTCACGTTCATAATTAAACATACTTTTTCTTTTTCAAAAACATGAACAACTAAACTTTTTGTTGCTTTGTGTACTTTGAGGGATATACCCCCAGCAGAAGAACCCTAGGGGGTTTAAGCCTGGGGGAGAGGACCTCCTCCTATTTTAAAAAATTCCTACATTCCCATAAAAAGACAATGGTTTACATGCCTGGAGGTTCTGTCCTTGTGGGTTCTCCTAAGGTTGGGTGGGGAACACCTTGGGGCTGACACCCTCAGGTTGCCCTTGCTCCCTCAAGAGGACCTCACCCTACCAAGCTTGCCATTCTCTAACAAATTTGCTCTTCAAATAGTTGAAACCTTTGTATCCATGAACCTAGTTTGGATGCCCAAGATATAAAATACAATTCTTAAAGCCACTTACAATAGAGCTCAGGACCAAAGAATTGTCTCTCATATTTCTCTTATAGGCGAACAAGCCTTGTATTTTGATTGGTACTAATTAACTAATGATTTTATTTTTGTATCGAATTTTGTCCATTTTCAAAAATGGATTTTGAAAAAAGAATATTTTGTTGAAACATCCTTTTTTTGGGAAAAAAAATCGCCAAGAAAAGAAAAATAAAAATAAAAATTGCCAAAAATTGCCACAATTGCTTACAGTATGAAAGGGTGCTTCAGTTTTTCTACTTTCCTATTTTGAATTTCGCCAAATTTGCCTAAATATATTTATATATCATCACCACCTGAGCAACATCACAAATGTTTTTTTTGAACATTGCACTAAATATGCCACAAATTGTTATGTAACTCATCCATTTATGATGTTGTTTGACTCTAAACAATTGGAAATTTTGAACATTCAAACAACACTTTTTTTAATGTCAATAGTTGGAGCTTAAGATTTCAGGGCCTTAAATAACTAACAAACCGAAAGTAATGATTTTTTATTGTTAAACAAAATAGTAGCACAACGTTCATGCACATGCATTCTGGAAAGAGATTGGAATTGAAAACAAAAACACTAATTTAGAGTCTAAACGTTTTGGATCCGATATTTTCTCAAATTTGAATTAAATTATTATCCTCAAAACCGAAATCATCAAAGTCTGATTTTAACACCTAGTACAAAACCAATCAATTCAATTCAGAAATCATTTTTGGATTGAAGAGATTTGGGATTTTTATCAATTTAGGAAAACATTTTTCAATTTAACGTGATTCCATCCAAATAATCTCATTTATTCCTCTTGTCATGTCAATGATTAAAGCTCTACTTTGATAGCAATTACCATTTTCATTGATAACAATTTGTAAAACACTCAAAATTTGAACTTGTCATCACTGAAAAAATTACATGTTAACAAGAATTTTCTTGTCATCAGTAAATTTGGGCATGGTAATTTCTTTTGCAATAAAGGTATAATAACTTGTTGTATATGATTTGATACCAGATGCTTGAGAAAATTGAAAGATAGCCTTTGAACAAAAATATGAACTCTTTAGCAAAACAGGTGCCAATTTTTCAGGTCCAACTGACGGAATATATATATATATATAGAAAACATTTTTCAATTTTTTTTGGAGGAAAAACAGAATATCTTTCTAAAACATTGGGGAATTTGTGACGGAATATTCCCATTTTACTTTCAATTGTTACTAGAACAGGAAAATTCACCACCCAAAAAAAAAAGGTAATGGGATGCTTGATTTCAGAGTACATATGGGATTATCTTCACTAGCTCTAATTAGCTAGCTCTAATTCACTAATTAGGGTGCTCCTAGAGGAAATCTCAACTACAAAAGTTCATAGTTTGGCAAAGAGCATGATAAGCGCACCCAGTATTTCTTTTTTTTGGCAAAGTTGCAACTAGAAAACATGAAAAGCAAGTAATTTGGGGTTTTTTCTAATTGCCATATTTGATATTATTAATGATAAAGGTTCTGATGCAGATGGACAACCAGCACTTGCAAATCTGAACAACCTGGTGACTTGCTAAACAATGAATGGCATATGGATGAGATGGTGGGGATTGTCTTTGGAGTTCATCATGAAGGATTAATCAGTGCAGTCTACCATCTTGGAGACAACTCCTGCATAGCACAGGCTGCACATCATATGGTGTAAAGACTTTCAAAGGAGAAGGATGTGAAGTAGTTATTAGTAGTTGTGGGTGGAAAAATAATGCAAAAAATAGTTGTGGGTAGAAAAATAATGCAAAAAATATAACTATATATCTCAATATATGTCAATTATGGCTGCAATAAATCTGGGAGTTGGGTGCTGTATCCCAGGGGTAGTGTGCACTCTTTCTTCTTGGAAGACTGCA
>Ga0116227_10001015_pt1 | contig 60124 bp, 54 predicted proteins | sample S1TSphgellanicum_FD_89693 | JGI IMG/M metagenome (GOLD analysis project Ga0116227, IMG submission 89693) | Host-associated microbial communities from peat moss isolated from Minnesota, USA - S1T2_Fb - Sphagnum magellanicum MG | ecosystem: Host-associated > Plants > Peat moss > Unclassified... | reverse complement strand
ATGTTTTGAATTTTTAAAACTTTTTAAATTTTATTATTTTTTTTGAATTTTAAAAAAAAAAAACCATAAAAAAAAAAAAAAAAAACAAAGAAGACATGGAATCATGTTGTGGTGTAAGTGAAAACTCTAGGCACTAACACCACGACCAAAGTTAAGGAACTATTACATTTCAAATTTGTGGTTCTTCTTCTCTCCTTAAGATTTTTGAAAATACTATAACCTATCTAAATTAATCTTGTTGTGCTTGGTGACGTTTGTGATGAATCGATGCCTTCCTTGGTGAGGTCAAATTCCCATTATGTTCCCCAAGAATTAGACTCAAACCTAGAATCGACAAGTCTTATTTTGACAAGACCCGACAAGACCCATTAGATCTAGGAATTCATAGCCAAAAAATTCCAACCTAGCCCCAAAATCGACGGATTTCAATGTTCAAAAAAAAATTTAAAAAATTACAAAATTCTCCATTTTTATAAAAGTCGCTAAAAAAAAAAAACTTACAAAATTCTCCATTTTTATAAAAGTGGCTAAACCCAAAAACATCGGTTCGAGAACCCTGGCTAAACCTAGTAAGAACCGGCCAACACTGGCAAATACCCTGTAGTGTACAGTCTGGAAGAATACAATCGTATGTACGTTGGAGAAAAAGAAATGGGGTTGGCGGGGTAAATACGCAGCTGGTAAAACGCAGGACGTGTGAAAACTTATCCAGAAAATTAATAACTGGGAGTAAAAATGAAAAAGATCGACACCTGGTTCCAGGTCCCAAACCAGCGCCCAAAGGACGTGACCCCATTCACACACACACACACACACACACTACTGTAAGGCAAAACTAGTATGTACTAGGTACCTACCACGTACGTAGCCTTTTTGGTTTTAGGGTTGGTACCGTACGAGGACTCGCACGTGGCCTCGAAATGTTTATGGGCCCTGGAATTTGGGACCCACAGACTCTTGAGCAAGATTGCCCTAATTCCAGAATCTGCACTGCAATTCGTCCGCCAGATCCCGTTAGCTGATCCGACGGTCGTAATATGCCTGGGACTTGGGTTTCGAGATCCCCTTTATTCGGGACCTCATTCGAGACCCGAAGCTCGCGCGCTTGCCTTTTGTCGCCGCGCAGTGCAGTGCTGCCGCCGTCGCGCAGTCGCTGCCGCTTCGTCTGCTCCTTCTCTTCATCTGCAAATCCTCCTCCTCTTCCTCTTCCTCTTCCTCCTCCCGCGCTTGCTCTGCGCGTCCGCTTTCGAGATCCGTCGAGCGAGCGGAGAACATCTTTATTTTCTTTTCATGGCGCTGCTGTCGTGGCTGGTCCAGAAGACAGGCACTGGTTGTTTTGTTTCCGGAGCATTCGGGAGGAGGAGGAGGAGTTTGATCTAGTCGAACGAAGCATGCGGAGAGAGAAAGAATAATGTTGGAGCTTTTTTTTCTTCGTTCTTTACTGAACCGGCGCGAATGGAGCTTGGAGTATTAGAGGTATGCATATTTCTTGTTTGCTTTGCGATGCCGCTTCATTGTTGTTTCCGAGGTTTTCTTTTTTCGGATTACTCCTGATGATCTTCTCATGTCGTAGATCAGTCCAGTCATGTATTCTGTCGCTTTGGTTTGTCTTAGGTTCTAGGCGGAGTTTGTATTACTCTGTTTAAGTGCACGCACGGCTATTACGTCAAATAGGTAGTGATATTACCTGATGAGCTGCTGCAGCCGTGGGCGGCCGCGGGGTTCATTTGTGCGTGCTAGTACGCTCTGGCCTCTTTTTCCAGGTGTGTTCGGAGATTATCTAGCCCTATGAGTTAGGGATTTGCGGCCATTTTTGCTAACCCTCGATCAGTAGCTGCAATCTAGGTAGTTTCCACAAAAGCATCGAGTCCTTAGGTAGTAGCGTTAGGGCTCATTGCTAGCTTGCTTATGGTTAAAATATACCTTCGGATTACATGTCTACGTCTTTACTAGATGTCACATTGTTCTTCGAACATCTGCAAACATGAGGACTACTCTGTCAGTTGGTCAACCAGCCATTTGAAGTTTGGGACTCATGGGCTGAAGATTTCTTTACATTCTGATAATTTCTCTCACTTCGACATCTGGTGTTGGATTACCATGGTTGCTCTTGGCATTTGTGGTCCTTGTGGAAGCTGTAGCTCTAGTTAGAGTGAGGTGAAAGAGATATTACTCAGATGTGGTTGTTGGTAGTTTTATTCACTAGATCGTTCAGGTTCTTTCCTCCCATTAATGTGCCCCTTACAATCTCTATTTTGCATAAATCTTGTTTTGGAAGCTAGTGGTGGCTGGGTTTGACTTTGACTTTGTGAGTGTGATGCCGAGAAAAGGTTACTCTTGATCTTGTTGTGTTTTGCCTTGACACAGTATTGTTGTGGAGTTTCATTTGCAGTCTCATAGTTTATTTGGAATTTTTTTTTCTTGGCTATTTTGTGTAGGCTACTTACTCTGAGGTAAATGGAGTATTATTAAGAGCATAGCTCATGTGAACCACCCCAAACTTCTCTTCAATTATATCCCACCAGCAGAGACAAAAGCAGCCATGCCAAGGAGACGGAAGACACCCCGACAAGGTGAGGATGTTCCTCAACCAGATGCACCACCACCACCACCTGCACCAGTGGCAGCATTGGTAGCTCCTCAAGCTATCCCTCAAGTTGCCCCTGCAGCTGCCCCAGTTGCACCATTGCAGCCTCGTCCACTTCCACCTTCACAGCAGCCTCGACCGCATGGTCCTGGACAGCAACAGCCACCTGCCAGGCAGGGGAGATATGAAGGTGAAGGTTCCAGCAGAGAGCGAGGTACAGGCCCAGGAAGAGGCCGAGGCCGAGGGCGTGGCCAAGGGCCACAGTATACTGGTCCCAGCATTTCTCCATCAAGTGGAGCAGGCCCTTCTTCTGGTTCCCAAGCTGACCCTTACAGGGGTCAGCCAGGACCCCAGTATGTGGAGCCTGCATCTCAGGGCTATCCCCAATCAGTATATGCCCCCCAGTCTGGGCTAGACCAGTCTGCACAGTATGCACAGATGATGCCTATGCGTAAGCAACAAATGGCCCATCCGACCCAGGTGGCTTCCTCATCACAGGCTCCACCTGTACACTTAGCACCACAGCAGTATGCAGCTGCCCCTCCTGCAGCAGTGCAGGGTTCAGGAGCTGCGGTGGGGTTTGTTCCTGGCCAAGTGCTATTTGAGCAGCAGTTTGGCAGTCTACAGATACAACCGTCGCCTCCACCTCCAGCTCGAGTAGCAACTGTACAAGATCCGGAGCCCCCTTCACCACAAGCAGTAGCCCCACCAGTATCCAGCAAGGCTCTCCGATTTCCATTACGGCCTGGTAAGGGTAAATTGGGCCAGAGGTGTATAGTGAAGGCAAATCATTTCTTTGCTGAGCTTCCTGACAAGGACCTTCACCAGTATGATGTAAGTTTCCTCAGTTATCCCTTGTGCAGGGTTTATGAACTGTCATTTGCACATTATTTCTGCTAGATTATACACCATACTGTCAAGTGGCTATTTTGTTAAGGGGTGGCTGTTGTGTTGCCCTGAGGTGGATGTGGAGGTAAGGTGTGCTTTGTTGTAAGGAATCATGATTGCACTGGGACAAGAGAAGTTGGTTGTGGCAGATCATGACACGTAGCTTTGTGCAGGTTGCAATCACTCCGGAGGTTACATCTCGAGGTGTCAATAGAGCTGTCATGGAGCAGTTGGTGAAGCTTTATCGGGAGACTGCGTTGGGTCACAGGCTACCTGCTTATGATGGCCGCAAGAGCCTTTATACTGCTGGGCCTCTGCCATTCCCATCCAAGGAGTTCCAAATAAGCCTCCTTGAGGAAGATGATGGCAGCAGTACACAAAGGTTCTTGAATCAAATTCCTCAGAGATAGCCTAGTACACCCTTATGAACTAGGACTGCTGTTGTGCAACTAAGACTCCTGTTATTATCGGAATAGGAATTGTGGACTACCTGTTCATATGTTTTGAACAATCTGGTACCAAGTAAGTTATGTTGTGGGTGTTCTGTGGATAGTGCTTAGACACTTTTGACACTGCATTGACAGCAAGGTGCCATATTTGTGTGTGAAGAACTTCTGTTCCGTCAGATATTCACACTAAAGAACACTGCATTGAATTAGCCCAAATTGTGCTTAGAATTTTTCAATGGATTGAAGCTGGGGTTGTTTTGGAAGTGCAGAAGAGAAAGATCTTTCAAGGTGGTGATTAAGTTTGCAGCACGTGCTGATCTGCACCACCTTGGCCAATTCCTGGCTGGCCGCCAAGCAGATGCTCCCCAGGAAGCTTTGCAGGTTCTTGACATTGTTCTCAGGGAGCTTCCAACTCATCGGTAATTGATATTAGCGTTCACAGACTTTTCTTTTGCATTTATTGGCAGATGGATGGGTTCAGCTTGATACCCTTAAATTCATATGCTGAAAGAAAATCCTGGCCTGTGAACATTTTCTTTGTTCATTAGTGTTTTCTCTCCTGTTGGTATGTAGTGTGCCTGATGTTGGTTTATAATTCTGCCATAAGGATGAGGTTTAGGCCCAAAATATTAATTTGATCTGAGGATTGGTTTGGACCACAGGTGCACTACTATTACATGGGCAGGTGGTCACTTTTTCTCCAATCACATTTAATTGAGGGAAATACTACCTCTGTTAGTGGAGCCTTGTGTTGTTGCTGACCTTCATTTGTGTGCAGATACTCCCCTGTTGGCCGCTCATTCTACTCACCAAACCTTGGTACCAGACAGTCACTTGGAGATGGACTGGAAAGCTGGCGGGGCTTCTATCAAAGTATACGCCCAACTCAGATGGGCCTGTCCCTAAACATTGGTAAGAGTACAATCTACTTTCAATCCCTGAATTGGCTTTCATTCAGAGATCAGTCTTATATATTTGTGACTCATGCTGCAATGGGTGTTTGGCAAGTCATGGAGGCAGTAAGATTTGACCCTCACTTCCAGTAAAGTGTTGTCAAGGAAGCTGGGCAAAGGTTCCGTATCCTGTGATGGCAAATATTAGGGATTTTACTGTATTGGGCACTGTGTGATGATTCAAATATTCAGTGCATTTCTATATCTTATGGGCTATGTGTTTGTCACAGACATGTCATCAACTGCCTTCATTGAGCCAAAAACTGTAATGGAGTTCATTCGGGATCTTCTTAACAGGGATTTATCAAGGGGCTTGTCTGATGCTGATCGAATTAAGGTCTGTCATCAGAATGAAGTTTCTGGACCCATGGTCTGCCAAACTAGACTACAGTTAGGACAGTCAGAACAGAGTTTGAGTTCAGATTCTGCATCAGCCTGTGATCCAACATCTCTGAACCTTACATTGGGTATTCCTGTGTGAGTGTAAGCAGCAAAGGGGTTGCCATGTCTGGCAGATCAATCTTACTATCTGTCAAAGTGTAACAAATTCTGTGCATTAAAGGCTGTGACTTGACCTGCAGATCAAAAGAGCCTTGCGTGGTGTGAAGGTGGAGGTCACCCATCGTGGAAGTATGCGACGGAAGTACCGAGTTTCAGGGCTGACAAATCAGGCCACAAATGAACTTGTGTATGCAGCATCCTCACTTCCTTGTGCCTGTAATGTTATAGCTCATCTTATCAATTTGCTGTCAGATGGACTCTGGAATTGATCAAATTAATCTTGGCTGTTGTAGAAAGAGTCAGCAAGTTCATGTTGAGTTGTTTATGCAGATTCCCTGTTGATGAGAAGGGCACAATGAAGTCTGTCACTGACTACTTCAGAGAGACGTATGGGTATATCATTCGCCACCCATTCTTGCCATGCCTCCAAGTTGGCAATCAGCAGCGACCCAACTATCTTCCTATGGAGGTGTGCAAAATTGTGGAAGGTCAGAGGTATTCAAAGCGCTTGAATGAGCGGCAGATTACAGCTCTCCTCAAAGTCACCTGCCAGCGACCTTATGAACGTGAGAAGGATATTTTGCAGGTTTGTATTCCTGTGGAGTCCTCCTATCTGTGATGGTATTGGTTGTCTATAGGAATTAGCAATTGTGTCATACTTTGTGCTGCTGGCTTGCTACAGTTCTTAAGTATGCAATGGATATTTGCTTCTTTGTGTAATCACAAACAGTTGAAGGGCAAGAGGTATCTGAATCTTGAGATTATCTGTCTTTTTGGGGTTGGGGGTTATCAATAGTCAATTTTACAGATTCTTGACACTTTGTAGTTGTAAGAAGTTTTTTGTCTTCCAGATGGTCAGTCTTATTGTCTTTCTGAAGGCAAAAGGCTACCCTTTGAAAGTTCCTCTAAAGAGAACTAGAGGGTTGCTTCTTAAAGAAAAATTCCTGTTTCGAATTTCCACTTTTGGCATTTCAGAATGATTTTGCTTCGGGTCTTGTAAGTGGGGAGCTTTTTGTAAGCCCACTTGTTTCCTGTTTGTCCTTTCCTTTGGTTTTTCTTTTCCCTTTCTGTCTTTCTTTGTTTCTTTGTCTTGTTATTGTTGTTGTGGTCTGTTGCTAGCCAGTAGTATGGCTGAGTCTTCCTGTTGCTTCTAGAATTGCAGCAGAAACTCAGTTCATAGGTTGGTGCTTGTCATCGGCCTTTACCCACTGTAGGGAGCTGATGAAATTAGTCGGGAATTTGTGGTAGTTAAGTCACTATCATACATACTACTGTTGATGGTCCCTGAACAGGTGTGAGACTGGCACTTTTGTTCATACTGGTGTGTGTTTTTTGTTTTTTGTTTGTTTCTGTCTTCCCTTGTTTGGTTCTTGTTTGGTTCTTTCTGTGGCTTCCTGAGGAAGAGTTAACCTTGCTGTTTCTTCTTCATCGTGAGAATGGAGATTTCTTTATTCTTAAGAAAGATATTATGTCTTTTTGGGGTTGGGTTGCAGACTGTAAATCATAATGCGTACCATCAAGATCCATATGCACAGGAGTTTGGAATTCGCATTAGTGCTCAGCTTGCACAAGTAGAGGCTCGTATCTTACCAGCTCCTCGGGTATGTCTTTGCTCACCACATGACTCTATCTCTGATGGGTACCTGCTAGATCTAACCTGCTGCTATTTCTTGTTACTGAGTCTTGGGTGTCTTTTGTAGCTCAAATACCATGATACTGGGAGAGAAAAAGAATGTCTGCCTCAAGTGGGACAGTGGAATATGATGAACAAGGTAGGCAAAATTGCTGTGTTTGGGCCTTGATAACTATTTTGTGCCAGAGAGTTGAAGTTTTTGGATGTTCTTCAACTTTTGTTTTTTCAAATTTATTATTTTGAAATTCTTATGTCAGTCTGTATTTTGTGTTGCTCATTTCAGAAATTTGCAATGCTGGATGCATGTCTGTAGTCACTGTGAGCCATCTTTCAGGGTGGTGATCTACTCTTGCCACATTTCGCTGTCCTCAGCAATCTGCATATGGTGCTAGTACAGAGAATAGGTTCACTAATGTTGCACTGGTTGATTTAATTGGTGCTATTTTTCTTTTGCTGGTGTGTCCAATCTGCAGAAAATGGTGAATGGTGGAGTTGTCAACCACTGGGCTTGTCTCAATTTTTCAAGATCTGTACAAGAGAATGTTGCTGCTGCTTTTTGCTCTGAGTTGGCTCTTATGTGCCAAACTTCTGGAATGGTATTTCCTGTGCCCTCAGTTTGTGCTTGGTTTGATTTGTTGTTCCTTTTAGTAATATTCTAAAGTTGGCATTGTATATGCCACAGGCTTTTCAGAGAGAACCAATTGTTCCAGTCCAAAGTGTGCGGCCAGAGCATTCCGAGCGTGCGCTTTCGCATCTCTGCGAAGAAGTTAAGAAAAGGACCAAGGACAAGGGCTTAGATCTTCTTGTGGCCATTCTGCCAGATGTCAATGGATCACTGTATGGTATGTAAGGCTTCCAGTGAGCTATCTGTCAGAAGTGAGAACTGCAAGTGTGAACTCTTGCATGTGCTTGTTGATGGCCCTGGATTTATAAAGTGGGCAGCAATAAGTCAGTTGGTATATGATACCTTTGATTAGAATGCTTACTGTGCTGAGATCAACTGGAAACAAGTACTGCTCTCTTACAGTGTGGATGTTGATGTAGGTGACTTGAAGAAGCATTGTGAGACTGTGCTTGGGGTGGTATCACAATGCTGCCTGACCAAGCATGTTTATAAGATGAGTAAACAGTATTTGGCCAATGTGGCTCTGAAGATTAATGTGAAGGTACTGTGTCTGCAAGACCACTCTTGTCATTGCTTTAGTGCTTTTGGAGAGGAGAAATTCCAAGTGGGAGGGTCAGTCTGCCTGAAAGTGGCAGCCACATTCTACACAAGATATCTGATTTTGAGAGACGTGCTTTTAGAGTGCCAAATTCATGACTTTATATGTTGCTGGCTTGCTGGGTGGAAAGGTTGGGGGTCGGAACACCGTCTTGGTTGATGCACTCACACGAAGGATTCCATTAGTAAGTGACATTCCCACCATCATATTTGGTGCAGATGTCACACATCCACATCCTGGAGAGGATTCAAGCCCTTCCATTGCTGCAGTGAGTTTCTCTTAGCCAGATATTTTCCATCTGATGGTTTTTGGCTTCTTGTGTTCCCTCACAGGTCAGAGCATTCCATCACTTGGACAAAGCCTTGAGGATCTATAGCTCACAGGGTCTTTGAGCACTGTACAGCACAGTGGTTGATATCTTGTACTGTTGGGTGGGATTAGGTTGTAGCTTCCCAGGACTGGCCGGAAGTCACTAAGTATGCAGGCCTAGTATGTGCTCAAGCACACCGGCAGGAATTGATTCAAGACCTGTACAAATCTTGGGTGGATCCCCAGAGAGGCCATTGCACTGGAGGCATGATCAAGTACACTTCTTACTTTGGATCTTCTTTTCTCTTTAAGTAACCTGATGATGAGTTGCAGACTCGTCCGTAATTTTCTTCTTATGAGAAATCGTCTTGCAGCACTCTATAACTGTGGTTATGATCTATCTCTGGTCATGATAGGGAACTCTTAATATCTTTCCGGAAAGCAACAGGTCAAAAGCCTCTGCGCATCATCTTTTACAGGTCTGCATTGTCTGATTGGAACTTGGTTCTCTTAATCTCTTGGTACTTGTAGTGTGCTTAACTTCAGTTTTGTAGTGATTGTAGTTGTATAGTAGTGTGTGGTTTATGGGTTTATGTGTATTATAATTCCAATCTTTAGGGTTGTGTCTAAGAAGCTCAAGCAGGAACAATCTGAATTCTCTGCTGTATTTGGACCTGGAATACTTGTAGATACTGTACCTATGACTGATGTTCAACACAAAATAATCCTCAAAAAGTCTAGCAGAAAAAAAAGTAATTTGAATCGATATTTGTTAAAATTATTGATAATTAAACTCCCAACTTGTGAAGAAGTGTTTATTGTCCTAACTGTTGGTTAGGATCACAAATACACAACACAAGGTATACTTTGCATACTTATTCCACAACACAAGGTGTACTGTTGAAATTCTTAAAAATTAAACTTGAAACTGCTGAACCTTGTTTCTCATAATAATTAAATATACAACAAAGAAGTGCTGATTATCAGTTGTAGGTACAGTGTACTTCCTATTTAAAAGTCACTCCTTTTTTGCCAGTCAAATGCTGTGTTGAACACTGTCAGTTTCCATGGTTACAGGGATGGTGTGAGCGAGGGGCAGTTCTATCAGGTCCTCCTGTACGAGCTTGATGCCATCCGAAAGGCATGTGCATCGCTAGAGCCAGACTACCAGCCACCTGTCACATTTGTGGTTGTACAGAAACGTCACCACACACGCCTCTTTGCCAGCAATCACAATGATAACCGCACTGTTGATCGTAGTGGGAACATACTCCCAGGTTAGTCCCTTTTGATGAACTGCTTGATGTTCTGCTTTGCAACTCTAGCAATATTGTGTTTCTGTAGTAGGCAGGGTGTGATAGCTTGCAATTTTGGAACCCATCCACTCTGTTCTGTCATAACTTATGTTGGTAGATGTATTATATGCGGCCTCAACTCTGCTGAAACACTCACACATTTGGAGAAGTTCTGAAAGATAGGTCCAGCTTTCTGATAATTGAACCTGGAGACATATGAGTTACGCCACCAATGGAGTTTGGTATGGCCAGTCCTCATATTCTGTCTTTTTGATTGTTTCAGGCACAGTTGTGGACTCAAAAATCTGCCACCCTACAGAGTTTGATTTCTATCTTTGCAGCCATGCAGGGATTCAGGTTGCGCCTTCACCCCTCTCTGAAGACATACTCATTTTTTCACACCATAATTCTGTTCTGTTCTCTTGCTTTTGGTAGTTGTTTCTCTTTCTCTTCATAAGACTTGATGTTATTGTCTACCTGTTTGTTCTGGAAACCTCATTCACCTTAGTGTAAGTTCATCTCTCAAGTTGCAGTGTTCTCCAATTCTGAGTTCTTGATGTTTATAATTGTATTGTTATCTGTTCTCTTCTATGGTTCTTGCTTCCCACCTTGCAGATGGTTTGGGTGGTACAGACCTGAGCAGTTTGAGGACAGAACAGCAATGAGATTTGGTGACTGTTACAGCTACAGGAGTGGGCTATCTAGTTGTCTGATGAGGTTGAAGTAATGGTTTGGAGTTGGTTTTGTGAGCAGGGGACCAGCAGACCTGCACACTATCATGTGCTGTGGGATGAGAATAAGTTCTCAGCAGATAGTTTGCAGTCCTTGACAAACAACCTCTGCTACACGTATGTTTTTCTGTTCTGTACAAAACTTATTGGGCACATTTGGTGACTCTTTCTTCATGGCATGGGATCAGGTTGTAGATTGAGGTCAAGTGCTACCATAGTGATAGAGCTGCAGGTTGTGATATTACAATGTAGACAATTGGTTGGCTCTAATATACTGTCTTGGTTTTTGAAGGTATGCACGCTGCACTCGATCAGTCTCTATAGGTGAGAACCTACACTGTGCAACTTCTTTTTGTGTGCTTTTTTAGCTAAAAGTGAAGACAGTTTATTTACTTACTCTGATGTTTGTGCAGTCCCACCTGCCTACTATGCGCATCTGGCAGCCTTCCGAGCAAGGTTCTACATGGAGCCAGAGGCATCAGACAGTGGATCATTGACCAGTGGACTGGGTCCTGCTGGCAGAAGTGCAGGCACTAGCATGTCCACTCGCACCAACCGAGTTGCAGTGGGTGGATCTGTGCGACCACTTCCAGCATTGAAGGAAAATGTGAAGAAGGTTATGTTCTATTGTTGAGGTTGATGGAAAAAGTGGTGGAACTGAGGTGAAAAATTGCATGTTTTTGTTGTTGTGGGGAATCTTCAACTAATCTTATTGTCTGACCTTTGAAATGCCAGTCAAAGCGGGGTAGTCATTCTGGTTCCAAGGAAGAGAAGGAGAAATTAGATATGCTGTCATGGTGTTTCCTTCTTTCTAAATATTATAACAATTGAAGTTGGTTGTGTATGCTGGAAACGGACAGGACATAGATTCAATCTGTTTAGTATCAACTGATGATTGTTTTAAAGTGTGTGTGTAACAACAAAAAGTGTAGTTATTTCCTTGTGTAGGTTCTTCAATACCCTACATCATGAATATGTTGGAAGGTAAAGATTCTATTATGTTTCTTGAAGCAATTGAATGTGCAGGATGGAGTGCAAAGTATTCAATGCAAAGTAGAGGACTGTCATCCCCTTTTTCACAATGTACAAATTTTGCCTACATTAATAATACAGAGAATACACCCTCGCATCCTTATTGTCATTATTGTTCTGTCTAGTTTGTAACAATTCTTCATTGTTTATGGAAAATTGGTGCCTGTGCAATAATGTGCTTCAAGAGAGGAAAGACTGGCAATAAGAATGTGAAGTTTAGGGTTTTTAGGGTGGTTGCCTAAATTGATGAAATGAATTGGAGCTATTCATGTGAAACCAATGAGATTTTCTCAATTGTTTCATTAAGTTCTATTGGATTTATTAAAGTTTTTATCAAGTTGTGTTAATATGAATTTGCAGAACGTGAACAAAACATCTTACACATTACAAATCTGGTTCTGATGTTTCTAAACCCTAAACCCTAAATTCTTTTAAATTCCTTTCTTCACTAAATCATGTCTAGTATTTTCTTCAATAAGATCGTGTATGTATTCCCTCTTCACAAAAACCATGTGTATTTTGTCTCTTGCACAAGATTGTGTCTAGAGAGAAGCAATGTTCTCTGTTTTCTACAAGATTGTGTATGTATGTTCCTCTTCAATGATGATTAGAAAAGAAGTTCAGACATATTTGTTATGATCACCTGCGGTGTTTGATGATGCTGCAGCTCCTTGCACAATAACCACCCAGCAGGCATTTCCTTCCTCTTAAGAAGATCCCCGATCATTTGTTATCCTGCATCCCTTCACCCGCCTCATACTCTACCACAACAAAGACCAATGATTTCCATTATTAGCATACCTGGGGTGGGCACCTGCAAGCTGATTTCACAGCTGTTGTAGAGGAAAGAATGCTTGAAAGTGTGCAAGCAACCCGACTATGTTAAGTGGTGCAGCAGCTCCTGAAATGAAGTGCAAACACTGAAACTGATCTTGTGGTTTGCAGCAGGATGACCAGAATTGGTGCAAATGTATAACCAGGTCAAGGACCAATATGTATGGAAAATGGTGACTGAATCCCATATACTGTGGCAACATTCTTCATGTGCAAGGTCGAACTGCTCATCTTGGCATGACCATTAGTTTTAGCAGTCACTACAGGGTTGGTTCTTTACCCATTGCCAAAGTTGGACAGAATTGGAATTGCTTGCTTTTTTCTTGGTGGGAAAACTATTCACCAGCAGTCTTACACTGGAGGAATTTATTGCATTCTACTTGAAGAGAAAATTGAACAAACAATCCAAGTAGCAGTTGTCCTACATTATCTACATGCAGATAGAAAACAGCCCCATTAAACTGGGAAAAGAAAACAGTTGTGGGTGTGAAGTGCAGCCAACAAACCGACTTCCAGACACCACCAAAGAAAAAGGTTGAAAGCTCAAAACAATTCTATGATCATAGAAGACCCTTACTCCTCAGAAAGGCTTCCTCTGTTGGCTCCCGTCCCAGAAAGTCACGGAGAATCACAGCAGCATCTTTGCAAGCCCCTGGTGCCAGCACCTAAGAATAAGAAAGCAACAAGAGCCCACCACCTGTGTCAAATATTGCAATTCAACTTCTATTGTACCTGTAATACAATAACAATCATTGAGTGGGTATTCCATCCAGACAGCTGCTGCTGCTGCCGATCCCACCTTTTTCTGTACACTATGCAGTGACACAAAATTTGAGACCAAAAGTTCATTCACCAGTATACATGCACCCTGATCAAGAGGAGGTCATCCCTTCTGAACCCAATATTGATACAGACATCATTTTTCTTGCCAAAAACACATTTTACCTTTTCACGGTATTCCCTGCCTGCTGATTTGCTCAAAACATTCCCTTTGAACTTGGCTTCAAACATGTCAGCTGAGAAAACCTGCTCCACATTCATAATCAACAATGTGTCTGCTTTCCAAAAACCAACAGCCTTACAGAAGTTGCTCAAAATCCATAGTATGTATGAACTCCAGAAAAAGCTGCAGCATGAATCCAAACCATGTACCATGTATAAAAAACCATGTACTGTTTGTTGCTGGCTCATCTATGTGTCAAATGGAAGGGTTTAGGGTTTAGGGTTTAGAAGACCAGGACTCACCTCACTCCACAGGTAGCCATAGTAAGCAGCATCATAACCACCTGTCATGTGGCCAAATGATGCACTGAAGTTTGTGCCTTCCAACATTGGAATCCCCTCCATAACCTGCCAATCCCATGAACCTCCTCAAGACTCAAGTTTTGTGATGCTGCTGCTTCCCAAGCTCACCATGTCAATGCACACCTGGAGAAAAAAGGAAAAAGAAGAAAAAGAAAAAATAAAATTGCATCTAGCAAGACCCAATCTATCAATCATTTTCCTGCTTTGGTGTGTTTTCAAGTAATATAGTGGAGAAGTAACTTAAAATGATTCACCTTTGGAACCAACTCTTTCAGAATGGCACCTGTTTCTGCTTTGTCCCGCATGTGGATGGACTGGTCAAAAAGTCCTGCACACAAAAACACTCACTTGAATTTGCCTCTCAAAACCAACCCGACACCTCTAATGATCAACCTCTTCATGACCAATCCTGCTGCACCACGAAGACTTCAGTACCCATTAAAGTCAGGTCTAAATAAAAAGGAAAGAGTGTTCTTGATACACCAGGAAATAAGTAACCTGTACTTTATAGCACAAATGTATATATATATATATACAGTCTGCAGAAAATGGGCTATGCATTGGCACTGTCTTTTTGAGGGATGCAATCATAGTGCCAGAATAGTGGCAAAATTATCAGGGGTGCGTACCAAAGAGAATCTGTCGTTTTGTAAGGAGACCTGCAAAAGCTCGTCTCTTTTGCATTAAAGCTTGACATATGTCATCTGGTAGAGATTGCTTTGTGTCCTGCATTAAATCTTCTTCACTTTCTGTTAGCAACCCACCTGACAGAAGACCATGCACTTACCACAGCCCAAACTCAGACTTTTACTAAAGCTGCTGGCTGGCGGGCTGGCTGGCTGACTATGATGAACAAACAAATAGAGCAAGGACAACTTGCCTTGTAAAAGCCACTCATTAGCTTCAATGAATCACTCTCCAGACACCTACATGTTGGAGCATACACTTGCACATCAATTGGTAACTGTCATTCTCCTTCAGCCAACTTGTATGATATGCAGAAAATACACAAAAGAAAGGAATCTGTATCCAAATCATGGGTATGGAAAAAAGTTAATTGCTGAAACTGCTACCATGAGAAAAATGGGGAAACACATGAACACATGCATGCAGGCATGCAGGCATGCAGGCACACACCAGTTCTCCAACATCTGGCTGGGTGCTTCCACAAAGTCGTCTTCAACACGTAAGCCTGAGAACTTGGCAAATGAGGCGCGACTGCAGATATGATGCATCTGCAGGTCAACAACTGAGGACCCAATAAAATGCTAAGTTTGTAAAATCTGTGAAGGAGGAGACTTAGCAGGTAGGTAGGTAGGTAAGGTGGCTGGCTGCATCCAAAATGCAGCAGATGTATTCTCACAAGTTAGCACCCATTTGAAGAAACCTTTTTCTTACTCCAATACAATTCACTAAAAGTTGCACTCTATAAAAATTGAACCAGAACCATTTCCAGCAGCAGCAGTCAAAACTCCTGACCACAGCATAAAAGATGTATGTTTACAAACAACCACACATAATTATACTCTCTCTGTCTGACAGACCAATCAAAGATCAAAACTTGAGGGGGAGGGGTTGGTTTTCAGTAGCCCTACAACATGTCCAAACTCGTGAAAGTACGTCTCCACCTCAGTGTGACCCAACAATGATGGCTTTTCCTTTGTAGGTTTTGAGAAGTTTGCTAGCATGGCAGCCACTGGCAACTGTGACACCAAAACACACAGACAGATGAGAAAACTTTCAGGACCCCAAAAAGGAAAAAAAAAAGAGAGACAGTTTTGTTGAGAAAAAAACTCTTGGAAGTCATCATTACAAATTCTCCCCCATCTTTTTCTCAACTCTTTACAAAATGTGGTTTCTGTCCCTTCTGTTGTCCCCTCGGTCACACACACAAAGTCATGGAACCCAAGGACACCAACCTCCTACTAGTACAACACACACAAAAGTTGTGGACCAAGTGCACCACTGACCTCCCTACTACAAAGGAGAGGTTCATCAAGCAAGAAAACTGGAGTCTATACTTACCTGACAAGGGCCAAAAGGACTGACAACAAAGGTTCATCAAGAAAGAAAACTGGGAGTCTATACTTTACCTGACGATGGCCATCCTTTTGGACACAACCAGGTTGCAGTGAACAGACGCATGCATGGGTGTACTTCCCATCTCTGTTTGCCAAACAACAAAATCCCAGCAAAATAACAAACCCAGTTACTCAATTTTAACAGAACACAGATCTAGTTGAGGAGCAACAAGAGAATGGGACATCTCTATCTTCTTCAATGCATCATCAGCATTGCCATCCACAGGTGGAGGAATAAATATTCCAGGAGGTGGGTGGGTGGGTGATGCACATGAGATAGACTGCCTTACAATTCCAATGAAGTGCACCATCATGGGGTAAAAAATGGGTTGTAACACAATCAGGATTTAGGGTTTACCGAGGATACAGATCAAGATAGAAATAACCCATGCGTTCTCCTGTCTCTGAATCCGACACTGAATACAGTTGCACCTCTGGGTGCCACACCTGTGGGTTAGGCACCTCTTTGAACTTCAAACCTGCCACAATAGCTTCCCCCTCCCCCGGAGGATGTCTTAGCAACGGCACAAGAAAGAGAGCACCATTTTCTCCCCACACAAAACTTCTCTCTTCACACTTCTGATCTTCTAGTATGTAAATCTGTCAGCTGTGTGGTAACTAATCAACATAGTGGGTCACATACCAGAAACCTCAGAAATGAGGAGATGAATTGTCTTGTGGTGGAAGGAATTTTTTGGGAGCTTGAATGATTCACAGTGCTAATCTCACCTCACTGTCAAACTAACTCAGGAAGAATCTAACATGTGCAGAAAGAGGGAAAGTGGTGTTTTGTTGTCAAGGTATGCAGCCACACCTAGCAGATCTTGGTAGATTTGAAGAAGGCCTGCGGTAACAACAGCCATAGGAAAGTATTGTTTGACTGTCTCATAGTCAACTTTAAACTCTTCTTCTTCTGCCTTACGAATGTAATACCGTAAATCCGCCATGCCAAACAAGTCATTGCCTTCCTCGGCTTTCTGAATTGGCAATCAAAAAAATTTCCACAGTTTAAATCAATTACCCAAAACCCAATAATCCTCAATTTTGTTGCACAATAGCAAGCCAAGGTTTTATTACTCTCATAGTTTTTTACCTTCATTGCTCGTAGCTTTGTCAGCTCCTTTGCAGCCAGAACTGAGATTCGCTTTGAGATACTTTCCAGGAATTCTTTGACCTGCAAAGATCCACATGACCTGTAAGAAGAAAAACATGCCCAAAAACCCATTATACATGAACCCCACAAACTCTAACCCAAGCCCAGGTTTGGGGTTTAGGGTTTGGGGTTTGGCTTTGGTTTAGGATTTAGGGTTAGTAATATTTGGCTGGCCAGCACCAAGAAGATAGTTCCATTTTGGAGAGATATGAGTTTATATGAGGGGGTGGTATCAAACCTTTGAAGGAGATTTGGCCATACGAATAGCAATCGCATACTCAGCATGGTTCCGATAGCCTAGTAATTGCGCCATAGCATGTCGCAGTGCCACCTACACTCCCATCCCCCCCCAGGCCCCCAACAGAATCAAATAGTCACCATCTGCTCCAATAGCAAATAGTCCCTGGTTCGATTCCAAAGAAGAAACTTTGAAAAGTTAAGTGTCTTTTTTCTCTTCAGCAAACCCAATTTTGCTCACCATTTTTGAGTCATGGGAAAACTACTACCTATGCACACATAAAGGTATATAAATTGTGGGAAACTACTACAAATTACAATAGCACACACACACACTCTTACCACTTTCTCAAGAATAGACACATTCTCATTCATGCAGCGCTGATCATATGCAACAGCCACAGCTTGTCTGGTAGCGCCCACCTGTGCACACCCAAAAGAACAAAAACTTCAGGAATTTTTCTGCCCAAAAAATGGAGTTTTGGGGAAAAACTTCTCCTTGGGAGAGAACAGAGGTATTTTTGCAGTTTCAGCATTACAGATGTGTATGCATGACTGCTACGAGAAGGACCCAACAAAGAACCTTCTTTCTTTTAACAACGAAGCAACTTTTTTCTCTTGTCTTTCATCTCTGAACATTATGCCCCAACAGAGTTGGTTGAGATCACTCATGTTTTTGTGATCACACTCTTTCTTTTGTCAGCTGTTTGGCTTTTCCCACAACAAAAATCCTTTACATAGGTTTCCTCCTTTTTCCCACGGATTCTAGAGCCTTGGCACAAACAATGGCAAACAAACAAAGCCAAAAAACCAAAAGAAGCAGAGAGCTATGCAACAACAGGCTCATGCTTATATGGAGGTGGCATACCTTGCATCGCTCCATGATTGGGAAATAGTGAGGATACTTGAGTGTAACTTCTAGCTTGTTGTCCTTGCCAGTTTTAAGATCCTGGATGTGCAGTTTCAATGTCAGAAAAAAAGCATAATCAGATTTTACATCAGTGAGACTCAAACCAACAGACATGTCAGTGAAACAATTTGCAAACAAAATTTACAAATACAGCAAAACAATTTGAAGAAAAACAACACAACAGTGAAGGAATGCAGTCATAAGGAACCAAACCCTTTATTTTTTCTCAGCAAACCTGAATAAAGTTTTTTGGCAGACCTGCCAATTCTTCTTCAGTGAAGTAAAGGCGGCGATTCTCCTCGTTCATATTCTGTTGAAATTCAATGCACAGCTCACCTATTGTTGTCTTTAAAAATTCCACTTTCCGTCTGGTGTCAGCATTCAGATTCATCCCTAGCCTTTCATAGTCTCTTATCTGCAACACCATAAATTTGAGATAATAAGATCCACCAAAAGAAACAAAACACACTTAAATTATCTATAAAAGACAGCAGCCTTTGAAATCATTTATAAATAATATTAGGGGGAAAAACACACACACACACACACACACACATACACAACCTCCCCCTTGCAAATGAAGGTGGCAAAATGAAGAAGAGAAAAATTATGATAGAAGAAGAAGGAAAAGGGTTACCAAGCGATCAACAAAGCGCTGAGCTTGGGGACTTAAAGTCTCCTTCTTGGCAGCATATGCCTTCACAACAAGATACACATCTTCCCGCATACTGCAGCAAAACCCACAACACAAAAACCTCTGTTTGATCAGGTGGAACAATCTGAAACTAAGAGAAAGCTGAGAAATCATAGCTGAGGAATTGTCTTGGATCAGAGTGGCAACACACATTTTGATGATGATCAGGAGGAGGAATCCAAAAAATGTGGGGTTTGAGATGCTGTGGGTTTGGTAGACAGATCCCAACAGAATCAACAACTGTTGAAGCAGCCAGAAAACTTTGGCATTCAGATCTTAGATTTGTCTAAGGATTTTTTTTTTGGTGGGTTTGAAGCTGCACCGAAGAAGGAAAGGAATATGGGTTCTGTAAAATACAAACCTGCATTTAACATTGTGTGCATCAATTTTCTTCTCAGCTTCAGCACTCGCATTTCGCACATCCTTGGATACTGCAACCAAGCTTGGAAACACACATCCTTGCACCACTGCAAACTCCTCTGCCTCCAAATTGGCCAATGGAGCTATCACCGTTTCATAACTCACCTGTTATTTATTTATTCATGCACACAAACCTGAATTTTCTCAGCCCCTGTGGTTTCTGTAGAAAAAACCCCAAAGAAAAGCCCTAAACTGTTCTTGGAAAGATGAAAGATGAGAGAGACAGAGAGATACCTCATCAAGTGGGACAGCAGCAACTGCATCATGAACACTCTGTGACAAAGCAATCATGCGGTCTGCTTGCTTCAAAATCTCTGATGCCGATTGCTTCACTCGAATGTGAATACCTTCTTCCCTTAACCCATCTGCCCAACCCCATTCAATTCAATGGTTTAAACCCACCAAAACCCCAAAAATCCACACACACACACACAAGGGGGGAAAAAAAGAAAAAAAAAAGAACCCCACCCACAAACCCTGACCCTCGTCAGCACAAGATCTCTCCAAATCTTCACAACACACTCAACTACTACATCTGTCAGATCTTGTTCATTGCTAAGAGAATCAATCACACACACCATAAACACAAAAAGAGACAGAATCACACACAGAGAGAAAGAGAGAATCTCACACCCAGAGGAGAATCAGAGAGACAGAGAGAGAAAGGTGGGGGGGGGAACTTACCACGGGATGATGATGAGCTTTTGAGAGAAGAGAGAAGCAATTTGGTAGCAATGGCGATAGCGGCACCTGCTGCTCCTGCTAATGCGATCTCCTTCTGCTTCATGGCTCCTCTTTTGCTCCTTCTGCTTTTTCTTCTTCTGTTGTCGTGGTATGGGCCAGAATTGGGTAGTCTTTGGTAGGTACTGGGTATCCTTCAAAAGAGCGCAATCCAATTCCCGACGTCGTGCAATGACACCCAAGATGGCAGCGACCGATTTCGACCACAGCCAACAACAAAAAGACCCAACGAAACCACGCCCTGCTCCTCCTCCTCCTCCTCCTCTCGCATTAGGGTTTAGGGTTTTACCAGGGTTTAGGATTTCTGTTATTATCTCGAAGCTTTTCAAATATTGGATTTCTTCTTCTTCTACGCTTCTCCTTCTTTGTGAGGAGAGATTGAGAGTTGGAGAATTATCATCCCTCAAGACGCCCCTCGTCCTCATCTAGCACTAGGGTTTAGGGTTTCTTTTGTTGTCTCCAACCTTTTCAAACACTGGATTTCTTCTTCTTCTTCTTCTTCTGCTTTGTGAGGAGAGATTGAGAGTTGGAGAATCATCATCCCTCAAGAAATTCTGGTTTGCACAGAGACACAGAGAGACAGAGAGGGATGCACTTTATGGGTTTGTGTGTGTGATTGTGTGATTTGCTTTGCTTTTGCTTTGCTTCGTTCAGTGACATAAGCAAATGCTCCTGCTGCTGCCCCTGCTCTTCCTGCACATCATCATCATGCATCACTGAATTGCAGAGCTGCTGCTGCTGCAGCAGCAGCAGAGAGAGAATCACATCACATCAGGAGGACCCCATCTCTATGGCCTCCTCCTTGCCCACAGCAGAAGGAGGAGGAGAAGGAGAACAACAACAGCAATATGGTGGAAGAACAACAAGAGCACAAATCCTGCTCAGCTTTAAACCTCCAATGCCACCGCCGCTAATTCCACATATTGAAGCATATGTCAATTCAGAGTGCTCTGCTGCAGAGCAGGTTCTTTGTTCAATTCTTCTTTCCCGTCTGCTCCAGTCAGTGAGTGGCATTAGAAGATGATATCAGTTGTTGTTGTTGGTCTTTCTTCTTCTGTGTCTTCCGCACACATCATCAACAAATTCTTCTTGTTTTTCATCTGCTCCTCCTCCAGTCAGTGTTAGTGAGTACGTGCATCATCAGAAGAGCTGAAATCAGTAGTTGTTGTTGTTGTATGTTTGGATCAATCATCAGGCTGCTGGTTGCAGAGCAATCATTGACCAAGTTTTGCTCGGGCGGATCACCATCAATGAAGTGGTTAGTGTTGTTATCGTCGTCTTTCTCCTTCTTTCTTCTTTTGTTTTTTCTCTGTTTGTAGTATCAAAGAGAGATTTTTGCATGTCAGTCAGTCAGTATTTTACTGATTTGTTTCTTTTCCTGATTCCACCAACAATAAACTGGATTCCAAACAAAAATTTCTGCCCAAATGGCTGGCAGGTCACTGCTCTTGAAACGTACTTGACCACAACAGACAATGTCATCAGAGCTCGAGGTAGGTTTAGGTTTCTAAACAATTTTCCATCTCTCTAGCATTCCTCCTCGCATTGTCATGCAAATGGGTTCTGCACTCTGACTATGGTGGTCATATATGTTTGTAGGTATGGATGTAACACATCCATAAATGTTCCTGAAGAGAAGGAGTATCCCTAAACCCTAGTAACTCAGTTGCACTGATGCCTCCTGGATCTTTTGTGATTTTGTAGCTGTGTTACAAAACACTTCATACTTACAGATAGAGAGATGCAATAGAGAGTGTAATGATATGAACACTTGTTGATCTGAACTTTGGAAAGTTATAATAATCCATTGGGGGGTGGGTTGCAGGAATTCAGCTGCTGGCTGAGATACTGGTTGGACTCTCAGTGATGCCTCTCGAAGACACGGTGGTTCATAGTCTTACCATTTTCTTTGGTGCACGTCTTGTAAGTTCATAAAATGAATCTTCAATGCATACACAGAGCATTTGTTTTATTTCTTGGGTTCCCTTTCATAAATGTGCACAATTTTTCTCCTTCCCAAGCTCTGATTGATGTAAAATGATGGGGAATTTTTGTTGTTGATATTTTTTGGGTTGTGTCAGGCTGATTGGCACTCTCTACGTGCAGCACTCCTTGGCTCTCTGACTCTCTTGAGAAGAGCTCCCCATGTAGGGGCTGTGGTGGGAGAAGATGCAAGAGAAGTGGCTCGGTTGGCACTGGAGAATCTCCATGTCCAGGCTCTTGCCCAACATGACCGAATGGTGAGCATTGTCTCATATAGAAATATATATATCAAGCATTTTTGTTCAGGGTCTCCAAAACATGATCCTGGTGAATGATATGCATATAGAGAGAGTGTATGATGGTGATTTGCTGAATTCCTACAGTCATCTGTGTCCATAATCTCTCATACATTTAATGCACAAATTGTTCAAATCGAAAGGTGCATGTAGGTAGAATTCGAAGATCTTCTGATGTGGTCTTTTGTGGGTGTGGTGGTATCCTCAGCTGTGTCTAGAGTTCTTCCAGTGTCTACTCAGCAGGCATGGTGCTGCCATTGCTCCTTTGGTATGTCTTGTCTGTCTCTCTCTGTCTATGTCTCTGTCTCTCTCCTTATGTGATAATGTTTTGTTGGGGTTTTGTTCAGGGTTGGGAATTTGTAGGTTTTACGTTGGACATTATTTACAGGACTCTAGGATTGGGTTTTCAGATTATGGATATCATAATTAAATTAGGTCTTGGAAAATCTGTGGCAACAACGCACAGGGAGGAGATTTGGTCTTTGGAGTGTGCGCAGCAATTGAAGAAGAAAAAGACCCTCGATGTCTGCTACTTGTGTTTCGGATTGTGGAATCGTTGACTCTTGTCTTCCCGGACTCTGATGGGCCTGTTGCTGATTGTGCCGAAGACCTTTTTGACATTGTTAGCCGCTACTTTCCGATTTCCTTCAACCCTGTAAGTTGTAGCAAAATTTTTGCAACACACACAAAAATCCCTGTTCTTCTTCTTCTTCAGCAACCAAATCCTTCTCCCTTTTCTATCTTGAAGTTTTATGGGTTTAGGGTTTAGGGTTTTTTGTAATCCTTTGTCTCTTCAAAAGGTAAATCTTCTTCAATCAGGGACAGTTTGGGTATTGGTAATGAACACACAACAAAATTGACATGTATTTTATTTTTTGCAGCAGGCAGGTGGTGGTGGTGGTCAGGATGGCATTACAAAATCAGATCTTGTCACATCCCTTAAGGTGGGTGGGTTGTCACTTTGTCACCCTTAAAAAACTCCTCCAAATAAAGCTTTATGTCTTCTTCTGTCAGCTTTGTATTTTCTTCTCCTCCTGAAAAGATACAGCCTTCAACAATTTGTATTGGGATGTGCAGAGAGTGTTTGCTTGCACACCATTGTTCGCTCAATACTGCATTCCATTGCTGCTTGAGAAGTTGTCGTCTAGCCTCCAAGGAGCCAAGGTTGGTTTTATCTGTTTCTGTTTTAACCTGTGCAGTGTTGTTGAAGGCAAACTCTTTAGCTATTTCTCAAAGCTTCAATGAGAAACCTGAACTTTTTTTTGCCTGTCTCTTTGTCCCTCTTTGGTGCAGGTGGACTCATTGAATTACTTGGGCTATTGCGCTCCACATTATGGAGCTAGAGTACTCATAGAGCATGCAGGGGCTGTATGGGCAGCATTGAAAACTGAGCTTTTGCCATTGTCAGTCCCAGCATCTGCGGCGGCAGCAACATCTGCAGAACCAAAGGATGCTGAAATCCTTGAGCAAGCAACATCGTGTTTGACGAGCTGGGTTGAAACATTCCAAGAGGAGGAGAAGGATTTCTTCTCTCATGATGCATCATCTACTACTACTACTGAGGTGAGGAGGAGGAGCACCACCACCGAATCTGGGATCTTTCTACAGTTGATTCTGAAAGATGAGTCTGTTGAGGATTTAATTGCCTCTTTGGAGGATGATGATACAACCACCCACCGCTGGAGAACAGATGAAATCAGTGCTGCAGCAGCAGGACCTGGTCCAGGTAGTAGTATTAGTAGTAGTAGCACCATTTCAAACAATCGTGCAAAGCTTCGAGTGCAGGCAACAGCTCGTGTTCTGTCGGCAGCTGCCTGTGCTTCTCCCTATTCCTGTTATGCAATCTGTAGCCAGGTACTGACTCGAATCATGGGCATAATAAGGGGTATGCATTCGGAAAGCCCTGACACTGGATTGGAAGCACAAAGCAGCAGCCTGCTTGGTACAGAGCAGCAGCAGAATGTCATCTCAGAGGATGGAATGTCGTCTTGTGGTAGCATCAATTCACACTTTCTGTCATCGCAACAGAACACAGTTTGTTTCAGAGCTAGCAAGTCCAGCTCTAGCCGAAACCGTGATTATTGGGTTGCGATTGGACTTGAGGTTGTCCTGCAGATTGTGTCGGCAGCTGGAAGCATGGCAGAGAAGTTGTGTGCACAGGCAGCTACTACAATGGGTCGGTACCCATCACGTGTATCCAGTTCCAAGTCAACCAGAAGGTGGTTAGATCCACTGCAGATCCTGGCACAAGACCTTATTGCCACCTTTTGTCAGGCCATTGCCATCAATGATTCAAAGGAGGCTTCTATACTCGGAGGTAAACAGTTCCGTCTTTAGACACCACTGCACAAACATAGAAACTCCTCATTAATGAGATCAGTTTCAAACAGAATGGGTTTTAAGAATGGGGTTTTGTTTTTATCTGGTGCCAGTGGCAGGATTGCAGCAGTTAGCCTCATTCCCTGCATCTCTCTCACCACTCTCAAGAGACCAGTTACAAGAAGTTCTCTCATTTCTCAGGGAGGTATTATTGTCTGGAGATGATGACTCACTGCAGACCGAGGTCCTCAACGCATTAGTCAGCATAAGTGACTCAGAGGATAGATTCAGAGGTGTGGAGAGCAGCAGTGTTAGTACTGGGATATTGACTGAGGTGATTCCATATTTACTGCAAGCTGTCGCAGAAGAAGGCACAGAAACAGTGCAATTGGTGGAAAAACAACTGACTGCTCTGCAGATGATTGGTGGCTCCAGACCAATTGCTCGCAAAATGGTGATCGAAGGCCTCTTGACAACTGTCTCTCAGGACCTCACACAACAATACACCAATGATGGCAATGGGGAATGGATTTGTGGGAAGGTGGCATCTGTGTTGCACTGCTTGTCCAACAACATCCTCCCTCGGTACTACAATTCTGCTACTGTTGTCTACATTCTCTCTGTTGCTATTACATGATTGCATCTCATATTTATGCTTTTGGTCTCCTTGTGCTTTTGGTCCTCATGTTTTTTTTCTTGGTCCACTCTCAAAGCCATTTCATCACAATCAATATTGACTGTCAGTATTGGATCTACCTCTATTCTTCTTCCATAACCTGTTATGGTGAGTAAAGCCATAACAGGTATTTTTCCCCACCTGTGCCTACAGAACACAATCCTATAGTAGTGGAAGATCCAATAGTTGGGTTTTAGGGTTCTGAACAAAAATTGTATTGCTTGAGATTCTACAGTTAATGGCTGCCATCAGACTGAAGATCTTCTGATGGTCCAAGAGCAGAATCTTGAAGAATTGTTTTCTATTATGGTGGGTGACCAACCTCACAGGTGTGACAGCAGTAGTGATACCGATCAAGCATCTGCTGCAAAAGTGGCACTAGAAATTTGGACTTTTCTTCATTCCTCTCAACCATGGGCACAAGCAAATGAACAGGTAAGCTCTTGTACTGGACTTGGGCAAAGAAGTACAAAACTGTAGGCTATGATTCACAGCTGCTGGTGCTGCTGGTGTCCAAACATATGTGAACTTTAAAATGATGATTGTTTCAGGGTTTCTCACTTTTTCTTCAATATTGGTGTAGATTCTTAGGTGGAGCATGGAAGCAATGCGTGTGGCAGTTCAGAAGTGCAACATCACAACACAGAAGAAAATTCTGCAGAAAGGATCCGAGATTCTGTTTTCTTGTAGATCAGAAGATACCCGACACACCACAGATTCTAGTGTTCAAGAAGGAATGGAGAAGGTAGTAGAGACAGCCAAGAGCCAAGCAGCCAGTGTAGATGAAAGAGGATGGGTGGTAGGGCACCTTGCTGCAGTCGTTGTCTCTCTGATACCATCAACAGACATTTGTAATGAGCGGGTTCTTTTGGAAGAATTTGTGGGTGTTGCTATCCATGGACAGTCTCCTCTTCTCACTGAAGCGGCAGCTCATGCAGTTGCATCAATGCTCAACAAGTGTGTGATTGCTGCAAAAGATAAGGTCCACTTTTCATCTCTCTAAAAAACCCTGAACCCTAAACTCTAAGCTGAGCAGATCAGTGTCTTTTTTGTTGCTCTGTCTGTTCTATGTTCTGCTTACAAAAGCAGGCTGGAGAGTAAAATGATTTTCTTTGGGGTTCGGTATTGATGGCAGGAAGCATTACACTTGCATCTGGAGGATATGATTCACCTGGTACTTGACAAAGGATGGTTTGCAGAGCTGCCTCAAAAGAAGAAGCAGTCAACAAATGAGGGATCTGTAGCAAATGACACTAAGGATGTTTCTGGAGATCATGTACAAAGAAGAGTACGTGCAATTTGTGCAATTGCATGGGCAGGAAAAGGCTTGGCAATGCGGGGACATAGCAGAGTTGCTGATGTTGCATCGCTTCTCATAACACTCTTGCTGTCAGGAACTGTTGCTGAGGTCCAACCCTAAACCCCTAAACCCATTTCTGAATTGGTACCCATTTGGGCATTTCTCCATACTTGAAGATTGCTGCTCTAGTATAAACAGAATTTTGTTGTGATCATCATCGTCAGCCCTTACCTGATCCTCTTGCATTCTGTGTGGGTTCTGTGCTTCAGGACAGAGAAGAAGATGGCAGCATCAGAATGGCTGCTGCACAAGGATTCAGCATCATTGTGGAAGATAGTCCAGTTTGCCTTAACAAAGCGCACCATGCTGTCATACGACCTCTTTTTAAGCAGCGGTTTTTCCACAGCATGCTCGCCCCTCTCATGGAAGCAATGCAGAAGGCATCTGCTGCTGATGTGGAGCTGAGCAGGTTGTGGCTGTATCGAGGATTAGCGCATCTAGTTTCAGGCATTCCTCACAGTGTTGTACTCACTGATGGTGAAAAGGTGAGCATCAATCATATATACCCAAGTATTCTCTTCTGTGTGCTCCTGGTATATGGGCTTTTAAATTTCAACCCAATTTTCAAGAAGAGTTTGTCACGATTTTGTTTCAGGCCGGAAGGGAGTAAGGTGGGAGTTATTCTAACTTTCCAGGAGGGTTGTTGGCTTGTTGGGGTACTGGGTTCTTTTTTCTTTTTTGTTCCCACAGGCTTTTCCACTGCTGTTGGGTGGTATCTCAACTCTGTGCACTACTGACCCAAGTGACTCAGAGAGTTTGCTTGCCTTGTTACTGGCGGTCTCTGGCTTTCTTGTCGATGATTGCACTGGTAAGGACAATTTTTTTGCAGATTTTCTTGCATCCAACTAGTCATCAATGGTAAGATTTTTTTGGGACTCAGGATGCTGAACAAAGAATTGTATCATGTTCGTTTGTTAACTGTTTGACTGACCCTAAACCCTAAACCTCAATCTCTACTAATGCATTTAAACAATCAAAGCAAGTACTAGGACTAATCTACCCTCCATGCCCATCTGTGATGGATTCAGGAAGACCAATAGCAGCAGAACATGTGTCAAGCTTAGTGAAACGACTTCTGGTTTTGGTTCAATATGAACATTCACCGGTAAAATCCTCTTGACATGTTCGGTTCATACTATTATAGGATCTAGGTTTGGTTTTTGCCTGCACAATCCCCATTTCTGCATAGACAGAATTGAAACTTTTGGAATTCTATTTCATTTCAGTTTTGTTATGGCTCTGGAAATGAAAAAGGCTACAGTTTTGCCTTCACTACAATCTATGTGACCCGTGATCATCATGATCATTAGGTGGTGCGAAAGACTGCACTTCAGTGCTTGGGAGCTGTTGTGGGCCTTCCTTATGCTGGAGTCTTCCCCCTGCGGAGAGAGGTTTGCTACAACACTATTTGCTATTTTTTTTCTTTTGGCTTTCTGTTTATTATTCATCCCTTTCATTCTGTAGACTGAAAAATTAGCATTTGCTGCTGGCTTGGGGGGCCAGGTTCTGAAGGCATTATTGACTGCACTAGATGATCGGAAACGAGTTGTTCGTAAAGAGGCTGTACGGTGCCGTCAGGCTTGGTAAAAATCCTTCCCATTTTGCAAATAGTATTGAATTTCCCTTTGGCATAACTCCAGAAATGATGGGATCTAATCCCCCACCCATTTCCCAACAGCATGACCAAAGAAAGCTAATAGTATTTTTTCACCTTTTGTTTGTGTCTGGAGTGCGTTCCTGATGCAGCAGCACCTGTCTTCTATGTATTGCTGCAGGGTGGCCATCTCATTCAGATAAAGAAGCTTTGCCAAAGATTTTCCTTGAGAGCTTGAGGATACAGCTATTGGTGGTAAGTCTCTTGCAGACTTTTGTTGTTGTTCAGCCACAGATGCTCTCAAAGACGAGGGAAAAATTGCAAGTTTCTATTTGAGAAGGGGAGATGCTTTAAATGTCCAAATCAAGCTCTGTGAATTTGTTAATGTCAGGCCAAATTCCACAATCAACACCTTGCCTCAAGTTTTGGGTTATGTGAGCATACCTATTATTGTTCTCTTGATGATATGATTTTTTTGGGCAAGATTTTGTTTTTTTTTTCTCTCAAGCTTGGAATTTGTATTGTGAATGTAAAACATTGGTTTTCTTGAGCTTTGTGATGATGGTATTGTAATTGGTATTTCGGACAATGCTTATATTGACATTTGTTACATTGTCTTGTTGACAAGTTTCTTTGCATATCTGTGTGTATAGAATTTAACAATTCAAAGTATATATGAAAAGCTAAGAAGCTAAAGTCAGATTTTATGTTCTGAACCTGTTGCCACCGAATGGAATGATATTATCATGCTCTTGACAATTTGATTACATTTATCATTAAGCCCTGTATGTGTTTTAGCTTTGAATCTTGTTTGGTTCAAAGGATTCAATGGTTGCCTCCATGGAAGAGCTTGTTGTCTTTAATACATGTAACAAAAAGCGTTAGTCTATTTGTGAATCCATTAAACATCATCAAGACAAGCAAGTTTTGGCATTTATTGAGTTTGTTTCAATCACAAAAACTCTTCACAGGGAACCATGTTCAAACTTCCACATTTGTCCTTCACCAAACCTTGACTTGAATTTAGCCTAATTTCCTTGTTTGCCCTAAGAGAGCTTTAGTCAAAAGCCTTAGGTCTAGTGATTGATACCAATGGTGAACAATATGATACACATTCCAAAATGGAAATAATGTTGTTGAAGACTTAATGATAACATCTTGAATTCACAAATATTGTGGTTAAATTTAAACAAAAAGAAATTTGTAAATTCATTGATCACCTGATATTTCAAGTGACCTTTTAACATTTTGTATTTGATATATATATATATATATATATATATATATATATATATATTTGAACACATTATTGAATAAGCTTTTACATGATATCTTCATTTGTAACATTTGAATAAATTTTGAAAAAAAAATTGTATGTTAAAGTTTGAATGTTTTAAACGATTCCATGCTAAACATAATAAAGTTAATTTTTTTCTTTTTTATTAATGGTCTTGAAATGTTTTGGTAATGAAAATTATGGTGTGCCTCCATAAGGTCTTGGGTTCAAACCTTGATAAACGCATCAATGTATTTTGTACAAATGCATAATATACGAATATATAAATCATGGCTAATGATGTCAAATCGTATTTTTGATTAAATTGGAAAAAAATTAAAACTACACAAGTTGCATATTGGTCAATTTTCTCCCATTTGATTAAAAACCTAATGAATTTGGGTTGTGAAAAAGGACAAGATTTTTTCTTGTGAAAGAAGGAGTACCCTAACACAATCAAGTGAATGTTTGCACATGAATTGCTAATGAAGATGTTGGCATGGTGTATTTCGATGGAGGTGGATGTTTTAATTTTCAACAACATTGGGTGCCCAAGTTAGGGCAAAATTGTTTTGCTTTGCAAGACACTTGCAATATAAATTCAACCTCAACCTTGACATTAGTACCTAGAGTTCTCCTACTCTTACAAGTTTGCTTGAGAGAATTTAGTTTCTATTTCCTTGCTCATCAACAAACATGTTTGAAGCTTTATTGGATTATTAAATTATATATTCTACTTCTTTGAGGAATTTGTTGCTAGTTGAGTTGTAAGGTATTGCTTTTTTGGGGCATGTGGGTACTGCCATTACACTAGGTCATGTTATTGAAGTAATTTTAGCTTCAAAAAAATTGCCAACACTAGGGAGAGAAGTTGGAACATATGCATGTCCACATCTAATGGATCTACACATCAAGTTTAGCAATTGAATCACAAAATATGTGCATTAGTTTTTCTTAATGTACATATATGTGAACACAATTGTCTTGTTACTAGGTGATTCAATTTAAATGTGCTTCTTGAATTTCTAAATTTAATAAAAATGTTTTTTCAATGAATTATACAACTATGAGCTTCTAAATTTTAGTGCAAGATGTGTTTTTTGTTTAGCATTTCCAATGTAAAAGATTAAAAACTCAACAATACCTATACAGTGGAATTTATGGAGGAAATTTGAGATTCCAAATTCACAAATTGGGTGTTGATGTTCACATTGATTCCTTATGGAGTTTTGGTTCACATGACAACAAATGTGAGGCTACCCGATTTTCATGTGTGTGTGTTAGTGGAAGAATGAAATGGCTAACATAGTAAATTTAACCAACCAACTTCCTAAATTTGGGTAAGGAAAAAACATTGGATCATTTAAGTAATTGTTGCAATTCTTTGTAATGAAACTCTAATTTCATTGGTGACTCAACACCCATTCCTACCTTCATCCAAATATTCATCCAACATGCTATCAAAAATGAGTAAACAATGCATGAACTTTAAACTCTAAACAGTTCGATGGTCTATTAATAATCAATCGAATTTTTTTTTACAGTATAACTATAATTCAATATCCCAATGGCCTTTTTATCTGAGAAATATTTATCCAATTTGCAATACCCAAGCCTAGAGGAAGGATAGTATAGAGACCCACTATAAAGATGGAGGCTTTTTTCAGACGAAAGCTTTGGATAAAGAAACTTTCACATATGAAAGGAAGAACAAAAAAATTCCACTAGAAATAGGTTTATCAAAGTCTTGGCACCCTTAACATTTAAAATGTCAACATTAATCTCGACCTCAAGCTTAATCATGGATGCTATTTATTCCCAATCAATCCACAAGCGAACCAAACCCATCTTTGTTATACTGAATGATTGAAGATCGCATTTCATTTACTAGGCTATTACAAAGTAGCCACAACAATTATAAACCAACCTAGGGTGTTCACTAAAACTATGGATTTGGCACTTAAAAATCATATACTTATGCTAGGCTTAGACTTACACTTAACTCGATGTTAAATTGGACAAGTTTATCCTACAATTCACATATGAAATGCTAGCTAGCATTAAATTTTATATGTCGTCCTATGTGGTAGGCAATGTCAACTTGATGTTAAATGGAAGTTAAGAAAAAACTAAATTAACATTGAATCTTTAAAATTGATGATTTTGTTTCCAAAAATACAATATTAACTAGCACCCCCCAAAAGGAGGTGTTAACTTAGTGCTATGAATCTTTACAAGTAAATCTTGTTCCCCACCTTTACCCTCCATGTTCCCCTCCACTCAAAACACCCCTACCTTCTTCTCCTATTTTTTCTTTTTCTCGATCTATTGCACCTTTTCTTTTACTACAAGAGCTTGTTGAATAACTTTGCTTGGCGAAGAGATTGATGGATTGTTGCTTGAAGAGGAGCTTGTTGAAAACTATTGTTAGCTAAAGAAAAGTTTGATATTCATACTTGTTGCAACTTTTTTGCTACTCACATAAATCTTGATAAAAAAACCATGAAATTTTTTAGAACCATGGTTTGTGACACTTATGAGGAAGAATTTCAAGACCAGAAGGATTTCAGAACATTCAAAGATCCTTGCATTAGTTTTTGATCAAAAGAATTTGAACAACATTCAAAACATTGGATATACAAGGAACTTCAACAATTCAACAACGTTGTTATTTCAATTTTTATTGTTGTTCAAATTGGTGCAACAACAATTCTTGATCAACAAAACTTGGGAAAAAAATACATGAAACACATGAGATGAACATCATTAATGTTATTAAAAGCGAATGAAAAGTAGAAGAGAATCATGTTCTTTCTTTTCTAAGTGTTTTTTCTAACAATAAATCTACCAATGATGTTGGAACAAGTTCAAGCAAGAAATAAACTAAAAATAAAAGTAAGAAAGTGCAAAGTGCAAATTCTATTGACTAACAATCCAAGAAGCTTCAACAACCAAACTAAGAGCACATTGAAATGATGGCTTGTGTTGAAATCAAGAAAGAAAAAGTGCCTCACAAATCTAAACAACATTGATGGAGAAGATAAAATGGAAAGGGCAATTAATTAACAAGTGGAAAAATATTTCAACATTTGTTATGAAATCTAGTTACACCATTCACCTAAAGAATGGCTAAGAGTTTGGGGGGAAAAAAATGCCCTAAACGACACAACTTTCATCCAAATGAGTGGCAATTTGAAGGTTAAAATGCTCTAAAAGGAACAAATGCCATTCAAAAAGATATACAGTTGAAGGAAAGAAAACCATTAGAATGCACAATTTTCATCCAAAAGAATTACAGTTGGAAGGAACAAAATAAAACCCTAGAAAACACAAATGTAATTCCCAAAGTGTGATAGTTGAAAACAAAACCTTAGAAAGCAAAAAGATCGTCCAAAAGAATTTTGGTTTGGATGAAATATGCAATTTTTTTTTAACACAAATGTCATCCAAAAAAGTTGTGGTAGATGAAATATGCACTTTCATTTTTTTACACAAATTTCATTCAAAAGAGCTACAATGGGGGGCATTTTTAAAAAACCCCTTAAAAAGAACTACTTTCATCCAAAAGACCTATGAATTGGATAAAATATATAGTTCATTTTTTGCACAAATTTCATCCAAAAGAGGAATTAAGAGAACCCCTAGAAAGCACCTATTTGTCTGGATGAAATATGCACTTCATTTTCTGCACAAATTTCATTCAAAAGAGGAATTAAGAAAACCCATACACAAAGCATGTATTTCCTTGGATGAAATATGGACTTCGTTTTCTGCACGAATTTCATCCAAAATGAGCTACACTTGGAAAAACTCCTAGAAAGCACAAATGTCATCCAAAAGAGCTACAACAATAGGAGTAACCAAAACAACTCCCCACGAAAGCGCAAATGTCATCCAAAAGAGCTGCGGTTTGGATGAAATAGGGTTTTAGGGTTTCAGGAGCACACGAACCAATTGTGCAGATTTTGCGACGGAGTTGTGGTGCACTAAAACACGGCGGTGAAGGAAGCCGACGATCCAGGAGAAATCCGCATTTTGTTGTACAAAAAATCTGTGTTTTTCTGCGCTGATTTTCTGCTTGTGGTTGGAGTGAGAAGAGAGATGGGAAGTGCAGTTCTTCCGAGGAGGTTGGAAGGGAAGGTGGCAGTTATCACCGCGTCCACGCAAGGAATCGGCTTCGCTATTGCTCGCCGTCTTGCGCTTGAAGGTGCCGCGGTCGTCATTTCCTCCCGCAAGCAGGTAGGTAGGTTAGTTTCCCCCCCCCCCAAAAAAAGAAAAATCTTCCTTCCGCTCTCTAGGGTTTGCTGTCTCTGTGTCTCTAGGGCAGATGTCCCTAGGGTTTGCAGTTTCTGTGTCTCTAGTGCAGATGTCTTTAGACCTTGGGAATGACATCTCACTTAGGTGAGCATGATGAGAATAGAACTGTGGATGATGGTAGTGTATTGTCTTGCATGGCTCTCTTCTTGTTCTTTATTACTAGAGACTTTTCTTCACACTTTAAGGTTTGCGCTTTCTGTGTCTCTACGGCACATGCCTCTCGACTTTGGAATGACAACTAATATTCAGTTGAGCATGAGAATGAACTGTGGTGAGTTGATGGTAATTTTCTGTGTTCTTGGTGTTGTTTACCTCTTGCAGAAAAATGTGGATGAGGCAGTGGCGAAGTTGAAAGCAGAGGGTCTTGATGTGTTTGGCTTGGCCTGCCATGTCTCTTTTGCAGATCAAAGGGAAAACCTCATAAAAAGCACCATTGATGTCAGAATCTGGAAACTTCCTATTTTACTCCTTGCTTTGCTTCTTCACTTTGTCCTGACACTTGCTCAAGAGAATATCCAAAGTTGGAAGGATGTAATAAACTCCAGCAGAGCGTATTACACACATCACATTTCACTTGACACTTAAACCCTAAACCCTATCATTTTGCCCAAATTGTTTGTTATGGAGTCTGTCTGCTGCAGGCCATCAATGCTGGCTTGCCGATTGTTGAATGTGCAGCTACATCTCTATTCCCTGTATGTGAAGTCTCTGTCCCCAAAGTAGAGGAATTTGAAGGTGGCCCAATAGCAGTTTTGGCTGAGCAACAATGGGGTGTAAGCACAAGAGGCTAGTTTCTCACTTTCAAGCCCCTCAAGGTATCTTCAATGATGGTATACATGGGCTTTAAAGCCTGATCTTGGAACCTGAACCATGAAGGCAACCTCTGCGAGGACATTGATATCTGAAATCAGATGCTGGAAAGGGAAGGAAATGCAAAAGATAAAGAAGCATGAGTCTTTTTTCTGGATCTTTGCAGAAATATGGGCAAATTGACATCCTAGTATCAAATGCAGCAGCCAATCTCTCCATTGATCCAATTGTGAGCATGTCAGAAAAAGCGCTCGACAAGTTGTGGGAAATCAATGTGAAGGCTTCTATTCAGATTGTTCAGGTAAACTGGAATGTTTATTGAAGGATTGTTGGTTGATGCAAGAAAGCATTCTATGTTATTAGCTGGATTATATGTATGAATTTGACAGTGTGGAAAGTCTTGGAACTCATTTTCTTGCAGGCTGCAGCACCGTTTTTGTCAGATGGTTCATCAGTCATTTTTGTAACATCAGTAGCAGCATTTAACCCTGGGACTGGCTTCCTAAATATGTATGCTGTCATGAAAACTGCTCTCCTTGGTCTTACTAAGGTGTGTGATATGTTACACTCTCTTTACCTTTTGCAGGAGTGTTGAGACATTGCTATTCTTGTTTGTTTCAATCATGGTGATTGTGCAATCAATCAATCATCACATGTGTAGCAAGTCCATGGTTGATCCAGTTGAGTGCCTGGAGTTATAGAGTAAATATTTTCTGAGATATTTGCCATTAGAGCTATGAAGATTTGGAACTTTTTATGGTGGAATTCCTTTTGTCTACCCTGTTGGGATAGCTTGGGGCCTTTCATGACTATTCTATCCCTTGAATGAGGAATTACATAACATTGTTCTCTAATCTATTGACTGACAACAGCATAGCCTGATGGTTTACACATCATCAGTCACCATTTTGCAAGTTGCCCAAAATTCAATCCGGTGTCATTCATAGGTTTCCATTGGGTTTATAGTAATCACTCAGAGAGTTGCAAACATGATGGGGAACATTGCAAAGTAGAAACAAAGAGTTTAGACTTTGCAGAATCTTGAATCAAGTTGGAGCTCTTTTGACTTTGCTATGCCCTGGTGATCATCATTAAAATAGGTTTAGTGTTTTAATCTGGCTGATAATTTTGTAATGTTTTTACATGGATGGATGTGGGCAGGCATTAGCAGCAGAGCTGGCACCAAAAACACGTGTGAATGGAATTGCACCAGGCTTTGTTCCGACCCGCTTTTCTGCCTTCCTTGCTGAGAGTGCAGAAATAGTACTATCTCTTCTTCTTTACCCTCTCTATGGAAATTAGTTGTCCTTTTGCGTGCAATATACTTGGTGTTGTTTACTTTTTATCCATGGCTTCTGAACTGGGCACTATGTGTTTGAAGAGTTTCTTCTTCCTTTTATGTCCACCCATTGGTGGGAACTGATTTAGTTAGTGGGTGTTTTATTCTGAGCAGTTCTGTTGTTGTTTGGACCATACATGTTGCTACAGATGACTGTAGCTGTTGTTTTAACTGCACCTCCATTTGGTATTGTGGTCTTGTTTTCTCTTTTCTTTAGGGTTTTGTTTCTTCTTTTTCATGTTGGTTGATTGGATGTTGTTATGATGTCAGGTCTGAAGTATCCATAACCTTCTTGTCAGGTTATCTGACTATTCTTTTCAGATTGACATGAATTGTTAGCATTGAGAAATTCTCAGTGCTTATTTTGTGTTTGAATAATGCCTCCTTTTCTGAAACGAGACAGACTTTCAGAATGCACTTGCTCAAGGGCTTCTTAATCCTAAGTGGGAATCACTTCAAATTGCTCTTTGTCCTCAAAAGATATGTACTTTTAAAGTTCACCTTGTTGCTCTCTCTTTTCTTGTTGGGGTATAAACTTGCTTTTTCTCTTTCTTTCAATACTCCACAGGAGTAGTGGATATAATAAAACAACTTAATCTTTTGAGATCAGAAGTTGATAAAGCTTCTCCACTCTTATTACGATCTTTTGATTTCTGAACTCTACACACTTAAAATTGACCTACTGGACCTAAAAGCTCGTATGAAAGTTCTGATCAATGAAGTGTTTCATCAGATGTTGATGTTTCTGTTGGTTCGAGAACAGCTTTGAACTTTAGGTTTTTGTGGCTGAAAATTAAAGAAGAGAGAAATTTGTCTGAAAATCTTCATATCTTTAAAGTTGTGGAGGCTTCAGATTCAATCTCTTGGTTGGATTTCTCGCTAGATAATTTGTTTCTTTGTTTTGGTCATTGTGCTTATAGAGAATGTTCTCATATCCCTGTGGGTACTAATTGTGTGGTCTATTTGGCTAATTTCTATCGCTTTTCCTATGAGTTTGATTTCATAAAGTATCTCTTCAAGAATAACACATGTATGATAGTGATTTCTCTATCACAACTTCTCCTAGCATGTGTATGATGATTGCTCTTGTTCAGACTGGTCCTCTGAACAACCTTTTTTTCTGTTCTTTAGGGTTGGGTTTCCTCTTTTTCATGCCTGCTGCTGCTGCTGCTGATGCCACTGTTCTGTTGTCAGATCTGAAATCTCTTCAACCTTGTTATCAGGTCATCCCTTGATTCTATTCACATCAACTTAAATCCTAAATGTTGAGAAGTTGACAGTACTTATGAAAAGATATTTATTTTGGTAAACTCTTGTTGAGTGCTTGGAACTGGTGTGGACTTTTATCCTTTTGCATGCAAATGAGTCTCTGCATGCAGTTACCTCCCCCCATGGGTTGGATTCTCAAATGGGGGTCCAAGGTTTGAAAAAGTTTTAAGTGGCCTTTGATATCTGAAATTGGTTTCCAATTTTTTTAATTGAAAAGCTTGGAGTTAAAACTGTGTGCTTTTAGTGCAATGAGCAAAATGAGCTGTTTCACATGAACCCTAAACCTGGGCTGCAGTCAAAGTTGAGAAGGTAAAGATAACCTTATGAATTGTGGATAGTTATTTATTGGCTGCTTCCTAATCTTGCTCTCATGGTGTGTGTAATGGGGCAGCTTGCGGAAATTGAGTCGAAAATACTATTGAAAAGGTTAGGGACGACTGATGACATGGCTGCAGCAGCAGCATTTTTGGCCTCAGACGATGCCTCGTATATCACAGGTGAGACCTTAGTAATTGCGGGTGGTGCACAATCCAGGCTCTAAGTATTTGATGTAGCCAAACACTTAGCTTTGTGACCAAAGTGTACAGAAAGCAATCAATCTTTTGTTCTCACACAGCAAGTCCCCTGCAAAAGATGACATTTGATTTGTAAGAATTCAAAAGGCTGTCAGCAAAGTAAGCTGAAATTTTTTAAAAATTCCATTCAAGGAAAAATTCCAAGAAGTATTGTGAGTGTATTACATGTCTATATATTTATTGTAACCTCATATAAAATAATAAATGAGTTTTCTTTTCACAATGTCATAATTATATTTCCACTATTAGTGATATTTTTGATAGCATCAAGTCCCGACACAATAACAATAAAAATTAGTGTTCCCAAAATAATTAATAAAACCCACATGGTGAATGAAACAACTCCAGATTAATCCAACGTTTTATAGTGTTAGTTCAAAATTATATAATTAAATATGTTTAGGGACAAACAAAATATGGTACTAAAATAATAATAATTTTTAAAATGATGATACTTGAACAACATAATTTTAAAAAATTATACAAAATGGACCACTTGAAACCATGAATTTTAGAGAGGATTTTTTTTTTTTTTTCATGCAATATTAATTCTTTTTTGAAAACAATGTTGTTATCTTCAATTGGATTTTCAAGATGTTTTGACATATAAGTTTTTCAAATTTTTTATAAAAATAATGCAATTTATTACCTTTTTGGGAAAGGGAAAAATTGAACTAAGCATTCCCCTTTGGTCCTTTCTTCGCCAAAATGGTAGCATATTTTTAGATTTCATTCCATTTGTTTAGATAATAAGATTTTTCATATATCAAAGTACATTAAACAATTTGATAAAATAGAAAATTTACATTTTATATGCAAAATGATTTAAATTAAACATATCATGTTTTTAATTTTTAGGGTTTCATCATAATACTGTTATTTCCATAAAATTTTGGAATATCAAAAAATCTTCTAATATTTTGAAAGAAATAATGTTAATTCCTTCAAATGAATTTGTGAAAAAAAATTAGTAAAAAAACATTTTGACATGAAATTAATTTTTCAAAAATTAATTAAATATCTTGGACATTTCTAAAAGTTATTTAAGGAATGGAAAAAAATTTCTAACCATGCACAATACAAAAATAATAATTTAGATTTAATTCAAACGACTAATAAATGTAAAAGTTAACTAGAAAGGAAAAAAATATTGAGAATGTGAAGGTGTAGCTACACAAAATTTTCAAATGAATCGAACTTTTTGTCAATTGATGTTTTAATTCGAATCATTATTAAAATCCAGTACTAAGATTAAGCACTTTATCCTTTTGTTATTATATTCCCCTATTTAACATTCAGAGCCTTTTTCACTAATTTCTTTGAATTGAAATGTTGTTCGTTTAAATGAAAATGTTTGTGATGGTGTTCTATTGGTGTTCAAGGCCTTTTGGTGGTCTCATGTCAAAATTTCTTGTAATCCTGGGAAGGATTTTAAGTTCTTTATGGTTTGAAGTGCACAGATTGATTGTATTTTGTGGAGAGAATTTGTCATAATTTTTTCATAAAATATTTTGTATGGTAATACTTATGTGTTGATTTTTTATTTTTCTTTTATTCTTTCCTATAAGTATTTAAGGGATAGTTTTCTTCATTGGTAACATCCTCGAAGAGCTTGGAAAAAAACTTGATGAAGTCGACAAAATTGTGTGGCAAAACTCTTTGGACTTGAAATGATTTGTTTTTCCCTTAGTCATATGATGAAGGCATCAATTTGCAACAATGTAATTTGCGAACATTTTTTTCATATTGACAACTTTTTTCAAATTTTTTTCTCCACATTTTTTTAGCAACTTGTAAAGGGCAATTGGTAATGTTGTTAGAAAGTTAGAAGTTTCCATGCTTTGGGAAAGTGCTTCCATTAGAAAATGAATAACAAAAACCCAATAAACATTGTTACACGCTTAAGAGGTCTTATGCGTGTTTTCATGTCTTTTTTTGTTTTTCTACACTTCTTTCTATATCTTTTGTAGTTATGTGTGTTTGTTTTCTTTCTTTCTTTTGCAGAAGAAAGGATTGATAATATCAGTAGTGTGAAATTTAGGACCAAAATTTTAGTTGCAATATATGACAATTCTTAACACTTTTGCAATTTGTTAAAATAAGAGGTACTTCAATGTTCATCGTTGTTTTTAGGTTTCAAAATTGATTCCCCTTAGCATTGGGATATTTGGCATTGACAATTGAACAATAGATCTCTACCTGTTATTTAACTGAAAATGACAAGGATTAATTTTTCCTTTCCTGCTCCTTAGACCAGTTGTGAGGTCTTCTTATTTTTTGTAAATGCCTTTCAAGAAGAAAAGGACAACAAAGGTTTTGTAACTTGATGTGTAACTTGATTACATAATTACGTAGATAATTGTTTAATGGGGTAAGTTGGGTGTAAGATTCCATAATTTGGTCATGGTGCATTGACTTATGTCATGTGCACCATGTGATATTGTTTTTCTTGTGATTAATTATGGAATTTCATGGGGAACCATGTGATGTTATTTCCTTCTGATTAATTGTGGAATCTCATTGGGAATCATGTGATGTTGTTTCATTGTGATTAATTGTGGAATTTGATGGGGAACCATGTGATTTTGTTTCCTTGTGATTAATTGTGGAATCTGATGTGGAACCACGTGATTTTGTTTCCTTTTGATTATTTGGGGAACCATGTGATGGATAAGTTTTAGGAAAATTTCTTAATTAGTTTCCTTTTGGTTAGTATATAAGGAGGTGTTTGTGACCTTGAAAGACACCTTCATTTGTACAAAATTATGATATGAACATAAAGTTTATGAAAATTGAAATTTTGATTTTGAAAGGCTTTTGATTTTGAATAGTTTTGGTGTTATTTGTGTGTAGTTCATGGTAGGAGAATGGTGAGATTTGCATAGCCAATAGAAGGGTGAGGGGATAATTTTACAACCAAAAACATAGATTTCATAGCTATGTAGTAATCATACATAGTTTCGATCCTAAACATGTTCGTGTTGTACAGTTCCATGTTTACTCTTTAAGTCAGTCATGGGGAAAAATGTTTCTTTATTTGCTACTTGGATGAGTTGTGAAGGTCCTTTGCTTAATTTGTGTGTCTTCTAAAAATGAAACAAAACTGAAAACTTATTGTGAGTTCTATATTTGCTATTTGGATGAGTTGCGAAAATTGTTTTTTTTCCTCACTTGTTCTCCAAACTAATCATGAGGAATCTTTTGATTCATTTTTTTTAATACTTCACATAAAATGTTTGTTTTTGGAAAGTGAAAAATGTGCATTTAGTTATCTAGGCATAAAAATGATTGTGGAATTTAGACTTGAGTATTTTTGTGATTAGTGTGAAGACATAATGATCTAAAGGAAATCTATTTAAGAACGCAGTGGAGGCAAAAGCCGTGAAACATTGCTAGAATCATTATCAAAGTTGAACAGCAAGGGAATTGTAGGGTTGTGATAAAAACTTAAGAGCTGAGGTCATTAGAAAAAACAATTGAAAAAAAGATAAATAACATCAAGGACTTGAGTATGGCAGAGATTGTAATTAAACAAAATTGGTGAGTCCTTTTTTTTCATTTTCGACATTGTGGGATGTTTAATGATAATATTCGTAGAACTAACTTTCAGATTTGATTTTTAATTAACAAAAAATCATTTTCTATAAGAATCAAAAAATACAGAAAATAGTTTTTTTGTGGTGTAGTCCAAAGATGACACATTATTGAGCATTTTTGTCACCTTAGATATTTTGTTTCAAGGAAGGTGCAAAAGCTCTTAATTTAAAACATGAAATTGACGAATTTTTTCAAGTTCAGAATTAATGTAAAGACATTAATCAATTTATTGAAGTAACTGATAATGCATTTTTTGTGTTGGATGGAAAAATAGTTAGTGTTATTTTACATGATTCAATTCTCGAAGAAAAAGTTAATGAACATAGCCCATTTAATTTTTTTATCTGAATATGGAAGTATGGTGAAAAGACCCAAGATATTTCCATCTTCGAAAATGGTCATGGTTGGACATCAGTTTTGTCGCGTAAATCTTGTTACATCATTATAAATGATTAATGACCATATAATCTTGAAATTTGCACCTTTAGAAAAACATTATGAAATGCTAACTCTAGAAATTAATTAATAATGTTTTAATTTTTGAATTTAAAAAAATTGCCATACACAAAAGAACAATGTTATAAAACAAATTATTAATGTTAAAAACATTGAGAAGTATGCTGATAATTTTGTAGAGAAGTTTGTGAGTAATTGTATCAAACCCGAGTTCTTGTTTTAATTTAATATCTTGAAGCCCTAATATTCAATGGGACTTCCATGGATAAAAATGATTTTTTTGAAGCATCATATTCAATGCAACGGGCATCACAATGAATTATAATTTTTTTTTGCATTGTGATGATGATATTTTATTATTTATTAAATATTTTAGTGGAATGTTGTTTCGGATAATACACATGGTCATCGTTGCGTCATCCATGATATAAAACATAATGAATGCTACATGTGAAATCATGTCTTTAATGCATACTCGTTCTTTAAACATAAAAGGATTTAGCATAAAACACATGTTATGTTGTCATACTTTTATCAAAGTTCATATTTTTCAGAGGGCATGCCTCTCATTGCTTCGTGCTTGGGGTTGAATTGAAACTTTCAAATGTTGAAAATACAATTCCTTTATTAATTATTCTCAATTTCGTAAATAATCTGTCTTCAAGGGTTGAGACATTTGTAACTTCTAGGTATGTTATAACTTTAAATTATTGTTCCTAAATGAATTTTTTTTTGGCAAACAATTTAAATCTTTTGGGTTATTAGGAATTATGTGGAAGTTTAAATCAATCCACTTGCACTTTAAGTGTCACCTCTGTGTACATTATTTGTGCCATGTAAAGTGGCACACTATTATGAAAACAATGACTTATGCTTCAAATAGTTAAATTCATTTTTGTCACTTGTGTTTGTCGATGCAATTATTCAATCGAGTGACATTGGATTTTCTACGTGGTGTGCCTTTCCAATGGCCACATTTTGTTGATTTGACATCATTTGATGAAACATGTACAATCAGCCCATGTCCATAAGAAAATGACATCTTTTCATTCAAAATGTGTCAATATGTTGGTTTTTTGTAAAATGTTCAAATTTGCTTCGTGTTGCTTTCATTTGATTTTTTTTTTTAATGTTATTTACCAATGAGATATTAAATTCGATTTTGGCATACGTTGGATTGTCTAACATGTTTGGATTTTAAATTTTTTAAAATAAAATAATATATTTACATTGGGTTGTCAACTTTAGTTTTATTAAAGATAATTTAATTTATCTTTTTTTTAAAATTTTTACTAAAGGTTATTTTACTATATAACAAAACATAATAAACATTTGAAATGATTAAATGTCATGTGTAGATGATGGAAGTATCAAATTGTTTTGAAAACAATGGGACACAAAATGTTACATTTCGCATGAACATGAAAAATCAAAATGTCCCAAGAATCCAAATGAAAGTGTTATGCAAAAATGAACAAATGATGTGAATGACAATGGAACGTAAACAACAAAAGTCAAAGATCAACTAATAAGCCCTTCAAACCAAAATGTTCCATCATATGAAAAATGTTAGATATCATGACTTAAAAAAACTAACAATTATGGAGTGAACAATGAAATCAATGACGAACATGAACACATTGTGAAAGGAAAGGGGGAACAAAAAAATATAAATGTTCATAATTTGAGCCATATAATGAAAAATATATATTAAAACCAAATAATGATAAGCATGTTAGTAACCCCTTTGAAAAAAGATATAAAAAGCCCACACACATGTTTGAATAATGACCGCATCATTATTAATTGAATGATTTGTGATCACAATTAGGACCCCAAGCCTAGTTTAATAAGCATCTAATTGGTATTTGCACCTTGTTTAAAAAAAACATAAGCACCACCAACCTTTTATTCATTTAAAAATAGAAGCTGTGTCCATTATGACACTGAAGGATCGTGGCAGTACTTCAAAGACATGATCAACAAAAATCATACATATGCTAATTGGTTCACTATACAAAATAAAATTTGATCGAGATGCACATTTGAAACTTGAAGATAATGGTAAACATGTTTTTCATATAACTTAACGCCAATGCACCACCTTAATGTAATGGTTACAAAAAAGAAAGTGCTTTTTAGTTGAGATCCATTTTCCCACTCAAGCTTCGACTTTTGACCTTTGTATTTCGTTGCATAATGCAACAAAGGGTTTCACATTTACCAAAAACATTTTAACAAGATCAAATCAAAAGAAATAATTGAGCATCATTAATACTTGAAATATTATTCATAAAATAATTTCAACAACTTTAAAACATTATGAAAAATAATGATTAAACATTCAAGGTGCTTCATTTGATGAAATTTAATGTGTAGTTGATTTTAGAATAATGATCAAACATCTAGTTGCTTGAAACAATACTTTATGACAATTCTCACAATCTAGGACCTTGTTAAGAATAATGACCAAACATCAAAAATGTTTGGAATATAATTTTCAGTTTCCATTGTTTTGAAATAGTTATAAAAAAATTATGACAATATCAAAAATAATGATCAAGCATTTGATTTCTTGAAATTGTATTAAATGACAATTGTCACAAGTTTACTCACAATTCATCACAAATAAAAATCATGCATTTAGACTATTTAAAACACAACTTTTAATTAATTTTAACAAGTTAATATATAATTTGAAAAATAACCATAAAATATGCTATTATAATATTTTAAAAAATTTTAAAAAAATGTTTGTCCATGTCAAAATTTCAATGATTGAACCATTTTTAATATGTGAAAATATCATGTTTTTAATAACACTTAATTTCAAGCTTCAACATCATTGCACTTGGATTAAAGTTATCCAACATTTGTAAATTTTTTTTTATGGATATAAAGACCAAAAATTCATTTGTGCATGTGTTTTGATTTTAAGGATGAACTCCAATACATGTTCATTATGCAAATTTTAAGATACCATGCAAAACACATTCACCAAAGCAAACCACATTTAATGCACTCATCACACACATCAACCCTTCCACTACTGGGTAGAATTTATATGAAAGTTTAAGGTGAATCCCTCATGCTAAAATAACCAAAGGATTCACACATGATTAAGTTTTCATTCATTAAGATTCAAAGGAAGGGGATTCATGTTGGTATTAATCCCATGCAAGAATAACTAAAGATCAAGCAAAGGGATTCACATCATGTTAATTCTCTTACATGTTAAAACATGTTGATGTGAATCTTTCATACTAAGATATCCATGTTAAAATATGTAGATGAATTTATAACAACATGAATTCTCCTTAAAGACAAAATGAAAGAACTCACACCAATATGAATCATGTGATCATCCCTTGTATTTTGACACTTTTTAGATCCACCCTCAATGAACCCTCTTTTAGTATTGAAGAACAAATAATGAACTGACATTGACAAGAATCCTTCAAGTCAATGAAGTTAAAGGAATCAAGTTAATGTTACTTTTTTTTTAATGAGGACCCAACAAAAAAAGTTGCATCTTGTTAATCAATGGACTTGTGGTAGCATGTTTTTTCCATCAAAATCAAAAGAAGGATTTAAGCTCGTGTGAATCTCAATCTCCATGCCAACACCAACAACACACATGCCAAGATGATTCTTCTAAAAACACAAGAAAAGATTTAAGTCATCATGAATCTCCATATTGTCATCAATAAGAATCTCATGCCAAAATGACTTTTAAAGAACTAACAAGGGGATTTACACAAAGGTAAGTAAAAGACTCACATCAATTTGAATATTTTCAAAGGACCATGAAAAGGGATTCATTTTTATATGAATCTTCCTTAATGAACCAAAGGGGACCCTCAAGTTAAGCTAGGTGCAATATCCCACCATAGTGACTCATGTTGGCATGATGGTTGTTAAATAGGATCTTCTCCACATAAATCCCCATGTCAAGTCAACTAGGGGACCCATGCTAAGACCAAGAGTTGGGATTCATGTTCGTGAAAATCCACCATGCCAAAATGGCTAATGGATTTGAGTTGATTGTAAGAACCTAATAGGATTCACCCCAATATGAATCATGTCAATGCGAATCCTCAAACTAATTTAACACAAAGGACTCATGTTGGCATGAATCCTCCCCATTGACCCAAATGGAATTCATGTTTATGAATTCTAAAACGGGGGTACAATATTCATCATCTTTTGTTTGACTACAACTTATAGTGAACCATTGACTATAGGACATCGCAAGCCATCAGCCTAATGAACCTAACTTGAACAATCCCATTCTTCTACAAGGTAGATGGCCTACTAAAATTAGGTAGAAGCAATGAAAGGAAAGGTAGCAAATGCCATACATGGTCAAGCTTGCTACCTATTTAAATATAACTATCTTGAGCTACAAAATTGCCTATTTTAGGAGGTTGATAACAATAGCTAAGCTATGAACTAGACCTACCCTTCTTAGAGCTAATAAATGAACGCCATGTCAATAAACCTCAAAAGCTCAACTATCTATTACTTCCCCACATGACATGGCTATCTCGTTTTCCCCAATCCATAAATTTTAACAATTGTTTACCTCTATTTTAGCTTCAAACTTTGCCCTAGATAAATATATCTTTCTCCTATAAGTACACCATATGATCCCATTTGTAAAAACAATCACAACTAGCAAATTGCATCATCAATTTGATGTTGTACTCATTATCATTGAATTTATTACATTGTAATAATTGTTCATAGTGAAGGTCATGGTAGCATATCCTTTTGTGTTAGGCTTAGGCACCCACACAAGAGGCTTCATAGGCTTGAAGTTTGAGTCCTTGTGAATAGGACCCAACACAACACCAACTCATGTGTCCTCACCTTTCATAAGAATTTCGAAATCTTTTTTTAAAAAGAAAGTTTTTTAAATGGAGTGGAACCCCGCTTTGTTAGCCTAGAGAGTGCAATATACTTTGTGAACACATGTAATTGATGGAGCTCCAACATGTTCACTAGAATAAGCACAAATGGATTACAAAGGAAATATTGTCAAAAATTCTTCATGGGATGGAAGAAGACACTAGTGTGGTGTATCTGACACTACAAAGCATGTATGTCCAATGGCAATGGACATTGTATGGTTTGATCTTGACACAACTTGGCAACTTGGAATCCATCCATCCATCCATAGCTCTACTCAAACAAGTGGTGGCAACCCCATGAGAGTGAAGGAGTTTCTTTCTCAAACATTTGGGGTGGTTCCAAAACCACAATTTGGTCATTGAATTCTCTATATACACTAGTCGTATTTCATTATCCATTTTGTGGCTATATTCACCTTCAACATCAAGCTTTTAAAATTTGCAATAGCATGGTGATCTATTCCTTGTTATTGTACAATAGGTTATGACGAGGGTGGAACAACACCCCGCCAGTAGCAAGAAACAAACATGAGATTGACACTTACATGAGAGTAGATACCCATTTAAAAATACATCTAGGTTCATTTCCTCGTACACTTGTACCTCACTCCCAAAAAACAATGCTGATGAGGTCTTTCTCACAACAAACCACCTAGAATTATACAAATTCTCATACCTTGTGTAAAAGTGCAAACTAATGACAACTTCCCAAGGCATAAATCTCCTAGTTCAAGGGGCAGGGTTGAGTTAGAGATGTGGAAAATAACTTGAAACATTTGTGTTTCATGATATCAACCATTCTCACATGTGCAAAAAAACTTGCCTGAAAGTTTAGGCTTTCAAAACCTCCAAAGTTTTGAGACTTCTTCTTTCAAGCCATGAGGGTGGGTCCTCTCGTACATGAGACATACATACTACCATTGAATCTGAAAGTAATGTGATATATCAAGTAGCTTTGGTTTGGTTCTGGATACGGTGATCAAGTAATCAGCTGATTAACTAACAAATCTTTTCATCAAACACTCCATCAACCTGTAAAGACAAAGTCTTCAAAACAAATCTTTGCTTTCGAAGAGTGTGATTCAAAGAGGCTACTCACCTTCAATTATTGCTTGAAAAGGTTGTAAGGAAATGTGCAGCTCCACTTTCAATAGCCAGATGTGCCCTAGAGAGCAGCTAATGCTTTCTGTACTCTTCCAGAAGCTTCGGCAGAGGAAAAAAGAAAAGAAAAAAGGGTGGGTCCGTTTCTTCTTCTTCCGCTTTCTGTGTTTTCCGGGGAAACCCTTATAAGTGTCTTTACAAAACATACTGCATGCACATCATCTGCTTCTGGTTTTCACATTTCCCCCATTTGCCCAAATTCTCAAGATCGCGGCACCTGTCCTTGAGCATCATCTCTAGTTGTGGAGAAGAGATCTTTCTTTGTAAACTGGTCTTGCAAAAAGAAAAGGGTCTGAAGCAAGAGGCTAGGGTTAGGGTTTGAAGCAGCTTGTAGAAGAGAAGAGAACAGAAGAGACGAGACGAGAAGCTCTGGTTCTCCCGATCGCGGTTGTAAGGTATGTGAGTTGTTGGCTATCGATGAGATTCTTCCTGATTTGATTTTCTGCGGCGACGGAAGCTATGATATCTTCTTGCGTGATCAATGTTGAATCTGGTTGCATACTAGGTAATATGAGAAAGTTATGCTGATAATCTTTTGTTGCTTGCGTGCAGATGGAATCCTCCCTCATGATGCAGTAGCAGTAGTGAAGATTTTGTAGCATCTTTATTCGATCTCCTTTGGAAACAAAAAGATCTTTTGTAGCAGTGGAACAAAGTCTTGAGAATTGCTTCTCTCTCTCTCTCACATTTGGATTGTGTTCTTGAGCCATCAACATGTTTGGAGTTTTATTTCCGAACCGGAGCTTTCCATTAGACATAACAACTTTCACACAAGTTGATGATCATCGATGGATCCTTGACATGAACTATTTTGTGGGTAAGAAGTCCCTCACACTCTCAAGAGATTTATTTTGCATTCATGGGACGAGAAAATGGAATCATTCTTCAGAACCTCCAATTTCTTCTTCTTCATCTTCTCATTGTTGTGGAGATTTCTCTGTTGAATTTCCATAGATCAGATAAGACTCGTACTTATATCATTTGCAGAAACACAATTCTTTCATAGTTTGCAAGCATTTTGTCAGTGTTGTGATGATAGAAGCTCTGAGGGTTTTGTGTTACAAATGTGTTGTGATGATAGAAGCTCCTAGGGTTTCGTGTGATGAATTTGTTGGATGCATTGTTGGGTGACAGGTGAGGCTTATGACCAAGTGAAGGAAATGTGCATATTTTTATTAAATGAAATGGCATTGCCACTGGGTAAGGCTCTAGCTGTGTATGTACAATCACCAGGATCTCAATATGAGTATCGAGGTGCAGTTCACAGTGCATGTCCATCAGCTGTGTTTCCATTACTATGGCCTGGGGCAAACAATAATGGTCAAATGCTTCTCACGGGTGTTGGGACACCACCACTCTCAGCACAAATAGGAGTCTCGGTTGAGGATCTGGTGACACTTCCAGTGTTGAATGTTGGGCAACAGAAACGTGTTGAGGAGCTGGCGATGAAGGTGGGCGAAAATCTCTTCAATTTTATGCAGTCATTTTGTACTGTAGAGGGTGATAAGCTTCTGATTCCAATGGATATTTTGAATCAGTGGTTCAAGAAGTTTCAGGAGAAGGCTAAGCGAGACCCAGACTACCTTAACCGTTTCACTCTATAAACAAAAGGTCTCCTTTCAAACGTGTCCACTGATGTCACTACTCTTGACCCAATAACCCCTTTTTTTTTGGTCTCCAGTTTTTCATGGACTTGGCACACTTTCTCACATGCAGTATTTTGTGTGCCACTCCGTACTCAGTTCTCATTTTCTCTCTCTTCCTTTATAATTTTTCGAATGCTTGTACAAGAGAAACTGTACATTTGGTTTAGATCATTGCTTTGCAGATTAAGAAAATTAGGGGTTCATAGAGAATGAGGCATGGTGAAGCATGTTGCTCACCATTTCTTGGTGGCCCTATATTTGAAAAAATGTTCAACCACAGCAGTGTCATAAAATGCTGTAGTTTGCTGGTTGTAGCCGCTCATGAAGACGATGTAGTTGACACTTGCAATGCAGACTTATGAACTTGCCACAAGGCTATTTTGTGGAGTAGTTGTTGTCAGGAACTTCATGAGCACTGTTGGCTCCTTGTTTAGGATTTCTGCCTCCTGTATCTTGATGGTGGATAGAAGGGGTCTTGTTTGTGTCATGGTACCCCATAGAAGTGCTCCTTCATGGGAGGCATTGCAGAACTCTTTGGCTTTACACGAAATTGGCTGCATCCTCAACCTGGAATATGAGAGATCTGAGCTTCTGCTTTCGAACCATAGCTCTACACAAAGGCTAGTTTTACATTTCAAAATTGGCTGGAAGATAGTTTGAACATGTGATGTTAATTTTGTTTTGACAAGACAAAATTTAATCAAAACTTCAATTTTCAAAAGGATGGGTGAGGAGTAGTACCAGGTCGCCTTTTGTCGAAGAGTTCTAAATAGGGCATGTTAAAAGTAAAGCTTGTACTACTTATTTACATGCTTGGAACGCATTCAGCTATACAAAGAAAAGAACCAGATTAGTTTCAAACCTTATGAATCACTACCAATTTATATAATGAACACAATGGTGTTTTGTCACTCTATTCTTCATAGACCCATGTCAATTAAGATACCCAATTCATTAAGAACCAGGGTTTTCTAACTTTCTAAACGTTTGATACCTGAGTAGGGAATATGACAAACCTCGAGTCTGATTCTTGGGGGTCTATGAATAGGGAGTTTAAAATTAGTTAAGGTTTAGGGGTTTGAAAAGGCGAGGTTTAGAGTTAAGAGTTATGAGACAACATTTAAGTTTAGTGTTAAGAGGCATCACTTCTGCTTCATGTGAAGCAAAGATTATATGTTGCTCATTTGTGAAGGTGTCATGATACTTTATTTATCTTTCTTCTTTTTTCCTTGGCTCTTTGTGTTTTTGATAGTGTGTTTGGTGCTCAACTTGTTGCTACTTAACGATTATCTCATTGTTGTTCATTTCTTACATTCGTCGTCATGTTTTTGTTGTTAGATGGTGTCGTGTCACTCATACTTAAAACACGTATCACGTTGTTATTGTTACTTGAAGTTCATGTTATTATTGTGGGGCACTCATCATGTTCTTGCTACTTCCCGACACTCATCATGCTAATTTTTACTAATTATTGGGCCTCCTTCTTTGCAATAAGTAAGGCCATTGGATGAAGTCCTGGCTCCATAATTGAGTGCTGCAAGGATTAGCCTTTTCTTCACTAGTGAAATTTCAACAAAAAAAAAAAAAAAAAACAAAATTGAAAAATTGAAATTGTGAAAATGAAATGTTTTGTGGGGATGCGGGTTTTTCCAATTGCCAAATTTTGTTAAAAGAGAACAATGTAAAACCACCAGATTTCTTTAAGTCTTTCCAGTATTTAGCCAAAATATATAAAATGATGCTTTAAATTTTTCTAACTTTCATATCTCATTTAAAGCCAAAATTAATATTCTTATGGATAATGGCTACTTCGGCTACATCACAAAACTGAGATAAAAATACACATTCACACAATTAAAATTCATTGGAATAGGGATGAAAAAATGTTGTAGGTAACCAAGACAGGGATGAAAGGCCCAACATAAGTCTGGAAGTATTATTAAAAGCAAAACCAAAATAAAGTTAATATGATTTTCTTCTTCCCTTTTGCCACATAAAGTACTCAGATAAAATTTTTAAGTGTAAAATGGAGTCATTTCTAGATGGGGTAATTTATTGAATGTGTCAAAAAATAATTTATTAAATTTTGCTAAATTATAAATCATTACTTAGAACATCATCCATATTGTGAGATTAAATGTGACAAATTTTTTTTAAAAAAAAAGAGCATATTGATTGTGGGTAATTTTGATCATTATCATTGTGCATGAGGGCTGCCCGATTTTTATTCTCATGGAAACAACGAGCTTCCATGAACCCTCCTCTCTATAATGCACGGTTGAAGCCCAAGACTTGGATTAGTTGGTGGGGGTGTCCAAGAAAACCTAAACAATGAGCTTCCATGAACCCTCTATAATGCATGGTTGAAGCCCAAGACTTGGATTGGTTGGTGGGGGTGTCCAAGAAACCCTAAAAAATGAGCTTCCATGAACCCTATGCATGGTTGAAGCCCAAGGCTTGGATCGGTTGGTTGGGTGTACAAGAAACCCTAAAAAATGCGCGTCCATGAACCCTCTAGAACGCATGGTTGAAGCCCAAGACTTGGATTGGTCAGTTGGGTGTACAAGAAACCCTAAAGAATGAGCTTCCATGAACCCTCTATTATGCATGGTTGAAGCCCAAGACTTGGATTGGTCGGTTGGGTGTACAAGAAACCCTAAAAAGTAAGCTTCAATGAACCCTCTACAATGCATGGTTGAAGCCTGAGACTTGGATTGGTCGGTCAGGTGTACAAAAAACCCTAAAAAATGAGCCTCTATAATGCATGGTTGAAGCCCAAGACTTGGATGGGTTGGTTGGCAATGTGTCCCATTTCTTTTTTGGCCAAGCTTGCAATTTTACCACCTTGCACATGGGACAAAGCTTTAACCCGAAATCATCAACAACAACAAAAACAATGCTGGGTTGTGCACATGCTCGTAAGGGGGCTTAAACTGGCAAGGACACACACCTGGCCACCTCCTCAAAACCAGTGCTGGTTTCTCCCTTTCTACAGAGTCCACATGCAAGAATGCTCCCTAAAGATGGAGCTTGCAGTGCACCCAGTCTGCCATGCATTGTATTTTTTAAGTAACCCTTACCTCTTCTTTTCTCCTTCAAAAAAAGTGTCATTTTATGTATATATATTACATCTAGTAAAGGATGTTGTGAAGAATCATTTCATCCATCTGTCCCGTCATCCATTTGTCCATCCGTCTGATCATCCATCCGTCTCGTCATGGTCTGTTTACTCCGACGGGGTGGAGAAAGAGTGGAATACAGATGTGGCACCGCGGAAAATAATGTAATTTTTTTAAAATATTTTTTATTTTGGGGTTTTTGGACTTAGGTACACTCATCTTGTCTCTTTCTCAACAACTGAAAGAGAATTTTTTTTTTTTTTTGAAATTTTATTTAGAATATTGGAAATTTTCAATGCTTTTTACATTGCCATAATTTTTATTATAGTTCAATGGATGCCAGAGCGAGCAGCCATTAAGCACACTTTTATTAGATATTGGCAATTACAAAGCTTGCATTTGCCATAATAATAATGGCAATGGATGTCAGTTGCCATTTTAGCACACAAATTTAATAGATATATTGCAATGATCAGATTGCCCAGACAAATAATTTTGCCAATAATAATAATATGCCGGATGCCAAAGGTATTATTATGATGCATGTGAAAATTAGCTGCACCAGATACCCTAACCATTATGAACAGGGAGGGGGTCTGGATACTGGAACTTATCAACATACAAAAACAAAGAAATAATTTTCAACATATTGATACCTACTAAATAAGTAACTTACTACTTATTTACAAGTTGAACAAGGTTGGGGTATATTTGCTGTCTTCGGTCTATTCCCATGGTCAGCTGTATGTTGCTGTCTCATGGGTCACAAGCAGTGCAAACATCAAGATTTTCGGCAGCCAGGGTCCTGATGGATACATGTGGAATGTCGTATATGACAAGGTTTTGGAAATGTAGTTTGTAATTGTAATTTTATAATATGTACCATCAAATACACACACCTGTGCATTAGGCACGGGGTTCAAACTAGTATATATATATATGTGTGTGTGTGTGTGTGTGTGTTGTGTGTAGAGCATCATCTCTGGCTGTGCTCAGTATGCAAGCCTGCACAAATATTTCTCACATCCAAGTTTAGTTATTCACTATTTTGGAACCCTACCCATAAAACTAAAACTGGGATTGCAAACCAGTGGGGAGACTATCAATAGCAACCCAGCTGGACCCAATGAAACTATCTAGCCAATCAACAGCAGGTGGTACGGTTGCTGGGCCCTTTTTTATTTTACCAGCCTCAGCAAACTGTGAAAAAATGCTGGGCCAAAACCATTTTGCTGAGCCAAACCAATATGTTTTGACTTTTGCACCCAGTGGAGTTGCTTTCAGAGTACCGGTATGATTACAAAATCATACCAGGCAGCTCAATTGCATGGGATTCAAATTACCAAAAACACAGCACAAGTTCGAATCTCATGCTACTGGATTAAAGGCTGCCAAATAGCTTCTTGCTAAGAAAGGGACCACCCAAAGTTGTCAACGCCAAATTGGTAGTGGGGTAGGCTTTAGAGTGTGTTTTTCTTTCATTGTGATGTTGCCACACTCTGGATTGTCCACAAGGAGATTTAGCCACATTTGGTTATAGACAAGCTATGAAAATATAAATTTATTAAAATCCTTTTATATCCTTGCTTACTTGTGTAGAAACATGGTGAACTTTTAAGATTTTTTTCTTGATTTTTGACCTTTTAAAAGGGAATATTAAACAGATTTATTTTTTTGGAAAAAAAATCACCAAAAATTGCAAAAATTCTCCACACACAAAAAATGCTGGTGGGCTATTTAGTATGGAATGTCAAATGGGTCATACTAGAAGCAATTCTAGTTTGCACCTTAGGATAGTTTTGTTTGGCTTAGGGTTGAACTTAAGGACGGACTCTAAGATGTGCTCATCTTATCATATGAAAATAATGGAAAAGTGCCTCCAAGATCTCGTATTGTACACCCCAAGACATAATGAGTGGTCTAAGGTTGAAATATTTTTAGCAATTTGGCTTAACCTTAAAATCTTTTTTAGCATTTTGGCTATAGAATATTTTTGAAACTTTGGCCTTGGGAGGTGAAATTTGACCTAATTTCAAAATCTTTTCAGTATTTGTTTTTAGCGTTTATTCCATTTTGGCTTATGGTTGGAATCTTTTAAACATTTAAACTCAAGGTTAAAACCTTTGTAATATTTTTTTAACGCTTAGAATCTTTTTAGGCCTAAGGTTAGAATCTATTTAGACCTAGGGTTAGAAATTTTTATCATTTTGGCTTATGGTTTAAATTATTTTCATATTTTGTTTGATATTAAAATCTATTTAGGTCTGAAGCAAGGGTGCTAAATCACCCAAGGTGTTCACACAAAGGGAATAGATAAAATAGTATAATGGGGTTAAATTAAAGCTATGTTGAACCATTCACATTAATGGGTTTTCCAAACTACCCAAAAAATTTGGGCACCTTAGGATTTTTTTTTCCCATTCTGCCCCCCCAAAAATTGGGGATTCTAAAGAATTCCTGAGAAAATATTTTCCAGGATGCTTGGAAAATATTCTCCAGTTTGAGAATTTTAGGCTGCCCGGTAAAATTCGGGCAGATAATACAGGTTGATTTTTTTTCAAAAAGTTTGGGTAACTTGACAAATGCGAATGCTCAAAAAGATTCAGGAGAATTTTTTTCCAGGATGCTCTGAAAGAAATTTTTGGCAACTTTAGGCTGCCCGGAAAATTTATAAAGGTTGAAATTTTTTCATTTCTGCCCCCAAAAAGTTGGGCACTCTGAAAATATGTTGCTACTAATTTTTTTTGATCAATTAGGGAATTTTTATGGTGTGTGATAATTTCAAACACGTTATAAATGTTGAAGAAAGTTTTCATTCAAGCCCAAAAATTTTGGGCAGTCTGGAAATATCCTGATGCTTGAAAATTTTCAGGCAGTTTGAAAATTTACATGCTGCCCAAAAAATTCAAATAACAATTGTGGGACCGCCAAATAACAACATAACAATATTTATTAAAAAAATGTGGGAAATTTTGGAATTTTTTTCCCTAGTGTAAATGTGACTAATTTAGAGATTTTAAAAATAAATTTGCCAATTGTCAAGAGTTCTTAAATATTTTTTTTTAATAAAAAAACTTGGCTAACAATGTAAAATGCTCCTAATTATTAAGTTGTTTGCTAGTATTCTTATTAATTGGGCAACATTGTGCCTACTACCTTTAAGACTTCCCTTGTTATTTGGTGGGGGGGGGAGGTGTTAAACCCTAAACCTTAGTACCATGAACAAATTTGTTGTGGGCCACCATGGCAATGACAATGAGTAAGAGCGTGGTGGCCATTAACCTAACTTGTAAGAGGGTGAAGTTAACCTAATCGAGGGTTCACCTATAAGCCCGAGGGCTTAAACCCCATCATAAAAGCATGAGCCAAACATTATCACGAATTTCTAAAGTTTTAAACATAGGTAATTCACAAAGGCTTTGGAGGGAGAGGGTTATTACACACCGTCCTTAAAATTGGGAGGGATATTACACCTATAAGTAGGCATAATGTACATAGGTAAATCACAAAGGCATTAGAGGGAGAGGGTTATTACACCTAGTCCTTAAGATTGAGAGGTATATTGCACCTATAAGTAGGCGTAATGTGCATAGGTAAATCACAAAGGCATTAGAGGCAGAGGGTTATTACACCTAGTCCTTAAGATTGGGAGGGATATTACACCTATAAGTAAGCGTAATGTACATAGGTAAATCACAAAGGCATTAGACGGAGAGGGTTATTACACCTATAAGTAGGCGTAATGTACATAGGTAAATCACAAAGGCCTTGGAGGGAGAGGGTTATTACACCTAGTCCTTAAGATTAGGCGCGATATTATACCTATAAGTAGGCGTAATGTCTCATGCATTTGTAAGGAGTAAGGGGAATCAACCCTCCAGTTTTCTAGTTGGGATATTCAACGATTTGATGTGTAAGGTAATGTCCAAGGTCACAAGCATTTACCAAAGTAAGGACCCATTGCAAGGAGGAGCCAAAGAGGGCCCGATTTTGATAGTGCCTCCATGGTTTCTTATGCTTGGTAAGCATTACCTCCAAATACTCTATGAATTTGGGTTTAGGGTTTAGGGTTTTTTTTGTTCATTCTTCCTTTCGGTGCCCTCCAAATATATTTACTAAATTTCTCCAATTTCTACAAGAAACAGAAAGAAGTTTTAATGTAGCGTGCCATGGTCACCTAGCCGTTAACCTAACATGTAAGAGGGTGGTAGTTAACCTTAACGAGGTCCGACCCCCCTTTGGAGAAGGGACATGATCATTAAGTACCCAATATAATTCAATTGTAGATGAACAACAATATTGGAGTTACAAAGGAGTTATCATCCACCTTAGTAAACTATCCTATAAACCCATCTACTTTCAAGTCACAATACTTAGTTAATTATTTATGTAAGTGGGTAAGGATAAGTACCATAGATAACTAGGTCTATAGGGAATGTAAGAGGTTGTTATGTAGGTAGGTAAGTGGATGAGGGAATGGATGGCTACTAGGTATGTAGATGAGTAGATGACACATGAATGGTTGATACGTAGCTAACTAACGATGGTGGTTAGCGATAGCACAGGAATACAATGAAAAAGTGTTTCCCATTCACAAATCATCCATCTTGCATGGTGCGTTGGTTTAGGGTTTAGGGTTCAGTTGGCGCACTTGCTTGCAACTCGATAGCTAGCAAAAGTGGGAAATGCCACAGAGGAAGTAAACCAAGCGCACATGTTAAGCTTTGTCTCAATGCTAAAGACTATTTGGCCCGACCAGAAGTCATAGAAGAAAGCCTAACATGAGCATAATAATACAAAGCTGACAGACACAACCCCATTTTAGTGCCAGCCAGCTCCTTTGTGCTTCCCCACTATGGGAAACTCTGTTGCAAAAGGAAAGCCAGGTTGCTCAATTGCTGGCAAGAATATTTTGTAACACTCAAAGTGTTTGGCTGCCTCCGTGGGACGATGAGAAAATCTGAGAGATCTAACTAAGACGGGCGATGGATGGATGGATGGATGGATGCACGGACGATGGGACACAGATTAAAGGTTTCAAAAAAAATTGTCTCTTTGTGCTTCTAGGGTTGACTATATGATATCGAGTGTTTTGCCACCAACCACGAACCAAATGGAACCGTAGGAAAGAGCATCTCCAATGGTGCTCAGTACGTGATCCTAAATGGAACCATAGGAAAGAGCATCTCCAATGGTGCTCAGTACGTGATCCTGCATGGTAAAATTGTTGGGTCAAGAAAAGTCAAAACATGCCAGTTTGGCTCAAGAAAATGGTTTTGGCTCAGCATAATTGCATAGTTTGCAGTGGCTGGTACATGGTGGCGCAGCAACGTTCTGATCAGACTGCTGATCAGAAGTGTTTCTGATCGGCCCATTGTAGTGATTGGTCCAGCTGGTTTGCTATTAGTAGTCCCCCCCCACCTATTTGCTGTCCCAGTTTCAGTTTTATGGGTGAAGTTGCAAAAAAGTAAATAAATAACTAAACTTGGATGTGAAAAATATTTTTGCAGGGTTAGGTTGCATACTGAACATCGCTCCAGATGATGATCAAACATGCATGCTACTAATTTTTTTACTCATTACATGGATTGGTAGTATGGATTGGTAATTGGATGTTTACTTAATAGGATTAACCGTGTTGGGTATCCCGACTTTGTCGATTGACCATGGGTTGGATGTTTTGGTTTGTTTGAATACACATATCATTCAATGACTCTTTTTTTTCAAATGATCATTCAACAGATAAGTTTTTTAATTTTTTTTTCCAGAAATGGGGAAAATGGGTTTAGGGTTTAGAGTTTCAGCTAAATTTGGGTAAATCATCTTATGGATGATTGCCACTTGTGCTACATCACAAAAATAGCCTACTCTTTTACTGAAAAAAATTGGCCACAAAGAAATTTTTAAGTTGAAAATGGGAATAAAGAAATTTCCTAGAGTTTCAATCACTTGACGTGGAAAAAAAATGACATCAAAATCATCATATTTCTGTATTTGGTTTTTCGTAAGTAGCCAACAATATAGAAGGATGGATGAAGATTTGTACTTCATATTTTAGAATTAGCTAAATCTTCTTAGATGATCACCACTCATTCCCTCACTTTTGCTAACATCTTCCTATGGATGGATGATCGCCACTTTGGCCACATCACAAAATGCCCAAAAATAAAAACTGCACAAAATTGGAAAAAAAAAAGAAAACAAATGAGTGGGTAGTAGGCACATCAATCCAATTGAGATGAAAGGAATTACACAAGGCTTTCAAGTAGCCTAGGTACCCCAAAAATAATAATTAATTAATTAATTAATTAATAAGTAAAAATTGAGTAGAACTTTCCCTTTGAGAAGTCAAGTTCAAGCATGAATGAAAAAAAAGAGGCTGAGACAACCCCTAAACCCTAAACCCTAAACCTAATTTCATTAGTTAGGTAGGCTACTAGTCTAGTGCACCTGATTTCATTCCTAGGAATATGCATTAAAAAAACTTGGTGTACTTTTTGGGATGGAATTTGTAGCATAATGAATGACATATTATATAACTAGGTCACAAACAGACTCATCCATCCCTACCTAGGATGTATGCTAAACCCTAAACCCTAAACCCTAGGATGTCCCCCAATAATAGCTTTATTAAATTAGTGTACTTTTCATGGTTTCAAGCATTTCTAAATGGGATTGCAGATTTGGGCTCTTGCTTTTAGGATCACCATTACTTATCCCTTTTCTCTTTTGTTTTTGTCTTAAACTTGTGTTGGTAGCATTTGCATGAGAGAGTAGGTGAGAGACAACACACATGGGAACACCCAACATGACTCCTGACCTCCCCCATGTGTGCCATGTGCTTCTCTTGCAACCCAATCTACAAGGTTCTTCTTTTGGAGGTTTTTTTGTATTTTAGGTTGATTCCAAATGAAGTTGCTTCCAAGTTGAAAACCTTGAAACCAAAAAGGCTTGGGTTCCATGCATTTGAAATGCATGTACATAGTTGGATGATTGATATGCATATTTTTGTAGTAGGGTTGAAGTTTGGGGGCAAGGCATTTTTAGGGGTTTTTGGGTACCCTATTCATGATATATTTTTGTAAAGGGAATAATTATAAAAGCACTAGTATTACAAAGGGAACAATTTATTATTGGGTCAATAAGTGTCGTTCTACCAAAAATAGATTTTGGTTTGAAATCTACATTGAATGGAATGAAAAAAGTGTTTTTTTTAATCTTTCTCTTTGTAGATTTTTTGGTTGTCTTTCAATATCATTGTCACAAATGATGATGGAAGTGACAAGCATATTTTCAATACTCTTTGCATCAATTTGTATCATGTTTTTTTTTTTTTTTTTTAATTTTATTTAAATTAAGTTGTATGAAATTTTATTTAATTTTTTTTTTTTTTTTATTTTTTTTTTTTTTTTTTTTTTTTTTTTTTTTTTTATTTTTTTTTT
>Ga0116227_10001014_pt1 | contig 60140 bp, 55 predicted proteins | sample S1TSphgellanicum_FD_89693 | JGI IMG/M metagenome (GOLD analysis project Ga0116227, IMG submission 89693) | Host-associated microbial communities from peat moss isolated from Minnesota, USA - S1T2_Fb - Sphagnum magellanicum MG | ecosystem: Host-associated > Plants > Peat moss > Unclassified... | reverse complement strand
GCCGGGACGTCTATGCCGGGCAGCGCCCAAAACAGTCGGGGCCGCCGGTCGGCAACGACCGGCGGCCCCGGAAGGACGCGCTGCTGAACGATCGGCCGAAAGTCGGCGATCAGTATTTCTGCTGGCGCTCGTAGAGATCGCGGTAATGCTGGATCCGCGTGACGCGCAGACCCTGCATGCCCGAGCGATCCACCGCCCGTTGCCACGAGGCAAATTCCTCAAGCGTCAGGTTATAGCGTTCGCAGACTTCGTCGATCGACAACAGTCCACCATTGACCGCCGCCACCACTTCGGCCTTGCGCCGGACGACCCAGCGCGTTGTGCTAGGCGGCGGCAGACTGTCAAGAGTCAACGGCTCCCCCAGGGGGCCGATCACCTGTGCAGGCCTGATCTTCTGGTTTTCAATCATGGCAGTTCTCGTCGGCTTGGCGCGTGGCGCGCTCGATCAGCGGGCATTCGTTGCTGATGACGGTTTTGCCTTGGTTGCCTTTTCCAGACACTGAACATGTAGGGTTAACAAAATCCTGCCCCGGCTCGTGCCGTTCAAGCATGCGCGCCGCGCCGCGATGAAAACTGCCGACCAGCGCAGGCGCAACCGCCCCTGTAACCGCCCTGTCGGTGCGATCCGCCTGGTCGCGGCGCAAGTCTTGTGCCGCCACCAGGCGGGCACACAATTCACGCCAGCCAAGGGGCCGCAGCCCCGTGCCACCATCGCCCGGGTCAAAGGGGCGGGAATCGGAAAAGCCCATGTCCATGCGCCGCTGATACCCCGAGCATGGCTAAGGGAGCGTAAAGGCGGTCTTTACCTGGAATTAGGCATGATTAAGCCGCCACAACGATTTGCATGGTGTGTGCTTGTGTGTGTCAGACCGCCCCCATGGCGCGCCGCGCCAAAAACGCGTAGGGGGCACGCATGAACACCCATTCTGCCTTCCTTTCGGCCGATCTCGCCATCGATCCCGCCGCGCTGTTCGACCTGCCCCGCCCGGCCGGCGATTGCCGTATCGTGGTGGCGATGTCCGGGGGCGTCGACAGTTCGGTGGTTGCCGCGCTCGCCGCCGCCAGCGGCGCGGACGTGATCGGGATCACGCTGCAACTTTATGACCATGGTGCAGCGACCGGGCGCAAGGGCGCCTGCTGCGCCGGGGATGACATTCGCGATGCGCGTGCGGTGGCCGACCGGCTGGGTTTTGCCCACTATGTGTTCGACCACGAATCGGACTTCCGCGCGGCAGTGGTCGAACGGTTCGCCGACGATTATCTGTCCGGACGCACGCCGATCCCCTGCATCCGCTGCAACATGGGGCCCAAATTCACCGACTTGTTGCGCATGGCGCGCGACCTTGGCGCCGATTGCCTGGCCACCGGGCACTATGTGCGCCGGGTCGAAGACGCCGATGGGGTCACGATGCATCGCGCGCTCGATCCGGCGCGCGACCAGTCGTATTTTCTGTATGGCACGACCGGCGACCAACTGGCGTTTCTGCGCTTTCCGCTGGGCGGCCTGCCCAAAAGCGCCGTTCGTGGCCTCGCCGCCACGATGGGGCTGGGGGTCGCGACCAAGCCCGACAGCCAGGACATCTGCTTTGTCCCCGATGGCGATTATGCCCGCGTGGTCAGCGCCATCCGCCCCGAAGGCGCACAGCCGGGCGAGATCGTCCATGCCGCGACCGGCGCGGTGCTCGGCACGCACAAGGGGATCATCCACTACACCGTCGGCCAGCGGCGCGGGCTCGAAGTGGGCGGACAGGCCGAACCGCTCTATGTCGTCTCGCTCGACGCAGCCGCACACCGCGTCCTGGTTGGCCCGCGCGCGATGCTGGCGGTCTCCCGCGCCCACCTTCACGAAACCAACCGGATCGGCCCCTTGCCCGCCGGCGCCGCGCTGACCGCCAAAGTCCGCTCGCTGGCCAGGCCGGTGCCGATCACGCTCGAAGGGCCGTTCGGCGACGGCGCCGCCACCACCATCCGCTTTTGCAGCCCGGAGCTTGGCGTCGCCCCCGGACAGGCGGCGGTGCTCTATGCCGGTGAGCGCGTGATCGGCGGCGGCTGGATCGACAGCACCGAGGGTCCTGCCTGACGCCACTTCCATGCTGCTGACATTCGTGTCATTATCGCAGCAACGACAGGGGAGACAGGTGCATGGCGAGCACGACATTGCCGCAACACGGCCCGTCGCGGGCCGGCGACATCCAGAGCGAAAGCGGCAATCCGCACTGGGTCCGCTATCCGGGCGACGCTGCGCTCGACGCGATTCCCGGTGAGGATGGCTGGCCGATCGTCGGCACGACCCTCATGCAACTGGCCGATCCCGACGGTTTTGCCCGGCGCATGGTCGCAACATATGGTCCGGTCTATCGCACCCGCAGTTTTGGCCAGCGCGGCGTCGACCTGGTCGGGCCCGATGCCAACGAACTGCTGCTGTTCGATCGCGATCGGCTGTTTTCCAGCGAACAGGGCTGGGGGCCGCTGCTCAACCTGCTGTTTCCGCGCGGGCTGATGCTGATCGATCACGAAGCGCACCGGATCGACCGGCGTGCCTTGTCCGTCGCGTTCAAACCCGAACCGATGAAGGCCTATTGCGACTTGCTGAACCGCGACATCGCCAGCGGCATGGACAGTTGGGGCAACGGCGCGCAGCGGTTCCCGTTGCGGCTTTATGACGCGATCAAGGCGCTGACTTTGCAGACCGCCGCCACCAGCTTTCTGGGGATCCCGCTGGGGCCCGAGGCCGATCGGCTCAATCACGCGTTTACCGCCATGGTCCAGGCCGCCGTCGCACCGATTCGCCGCCCGCTGCCGTTCACCGCGATGGGCCGGGGCGTGGCCGGGCGGCGCATGATGGTCGAATGGTTCACCCGCCTGCTGGACGAACGGCGCGCCAATCCCGGCCAGGACATGTTCAGCCAGTTTGCGCTTGCCCGCCGCGAGGACGGTACGCTGTTGCCCGCCGATGTGGTGGTCGATCACATGATCTTTCTGCTGATGGCGGCGCACGACACCATCACCAGTTCGTTCACCACGCTGATCTGGCAGCTCGCGCGCGATCAGGACTGGCAGGAACGCCTGCGCGCCGAAGCGCTGGCCGTGGGCGCCGCCGGCCAGCCGGTCGCGCATGCCGACCTGGCGCGGATGGAATTGACCGACCTTGCCTTCAAGGAAGCCTTGCGGCTGATGCCGCCGGTGCCGGCGCTGCCGCGCCGGGCCTTGCGCGATTTCACCTTCCGGGGCCACCGCATCCCGGCGGGGACAACGGTGGGGATCAATCCGGCCCTGGTTCATGTCGATCCGGCGCTGTGGCCCCGGCCCGACACGTTCGATCCCATGCGGTTTACCGCCGACAAAGTCGCCGCGCGGCACAAATATGCCTGGGTGCCGTTCGGCGGGGGCGCGCATATGTGCCTGGGTCTGCATTTCGCAACGATGCAGACGCGCATCCTTGCCCACCACATCCTCACCCGCTATCGGATCAGCGCCGCGCCCGGCTATGCGCCGCGCTGGCAGGCCTGGCCGATTCCGCGGCCGCGTGACGGTTTGCGACTGGAAATGTGGCGAATCTGTTGACGCGGGGGCAACCTGCCGATATGGGCGCGCCTTTCCTGCGGGCTTGCCCGCCTGTCCCGACGTGCCGGTTGGCCGGGCTTTGTCGCCCTTTCAACCGGATCACACCCGGGGCATGAAACGGATCAACACAGGCAGACACCCGATCGTGTTCGGCCGCCCTCCGTGTCACAGGGGGTGCCGAGCAGGCCGCCACAGGACGAGAAGCGAACAAAGACATGGCCAACACGCCGCAAGCCCGCAAACGCATCCGCCGCAACGAAAACCGCGCCGCCATCAACGGTGCGCGGCTCTCGCGCATCCGCACTTTCGTCAAGAAAGTCGAATCCGCCATCGAAGGTGGCGACAAGTCGGCCGCCGCCGATGCGCTCAAGGCGGCGCAGCCCGAACTGGCGCGCGGCGTGGCGCGCGGCGTGCTGCACAAGAACACCGTGGCGCGCAAGGTGTCGCGCCTGTCAAAGCGCGTCGCCGCGCTCTGATTCGGGTTTCATCGCGATCCTGCGGATCGACGATCCGGCAAGAGGCTGGCGTGTTTCACGCCGGCCTTTTTTGTTACCGCCCCGATGACAGAACGATGACACCGGCGCCGGATGAAATGGCGGATTCATCGCGATTCGCCGGCCTCCAAAAGTTATGTTATTGATTTTTAAAGGATTAAAAAATTTCCGCGCTGTCTCCGGTGTCAAGGTCAATTATTTCAGTTTCTTTGCGCGGTTCCGCTTGCGAATCCCGGCCACTCGCCAATAGACAGACCATCGGGTCGCAGCGGGGCCACCTTTTCACCAAAAGGCGGCATCCGGTACGGGGATCATGAAACATTTGGCCATCAAACAGCCGGCTGGGTTTTACGCCCGGTCGGGCAGCGATGACTTGCGTCCGCGACAAGGGCTTGTCGCGGTACTTAACGAAATGCGGGGCCAGACGATGTGGGATCAGACAACGTGAAAATCGAAGATTACATGACTGGCGGAGCGTCCGGGCGCAGCCAGTCACGAGGCCCGCAACCGCGGGGTCCCCATGGACAGGCGATCGATGATTTCGGTTCGGGGCGTGACGGGGCAGCAACCGGCGGGCGCAAGAGCCGCGACGGTGCAGTCGATGACAGCGAGGCGGTTGGCCTTGCCGCCGACTGGGCCGACATCAGCCAGGGCCTGAAAAAGGATCTCGGCCCGCAACTGCACAGCCAGTGGATCAAGCCGATCCAGGTCGGCACCTTTTGCAAGGAAACCGGCACGCTCGACTTGTTCCTGCCGACCGAGTTTTCCGCCAACTGGGTGTCCGACCGCTTTGCCGACCGCCTGTCGCTGGCGTGGAAAATCGCCCGGTCCGAAGTGCGCCAGGTGCGCATCAGCGTGCATCCGCGCCGCCGCGCGATGCCCGATCTGCGCCTGCCCGGCGAAACCCCGGCGGCCCTGCCCCGCACCCCTGCGCCGATCAGCGCGGTCGAAGCGCTGTCGGGCGCCAATTCGGGCCTCGATCCGTCGCTGACTTTCGGCGAATTCGTCTCGGGCGCCGGCAACGTGCTGGCGGTCAACGCCGCCCAGCGCATGGCCGCCATCGAAACCCCGCAGTTTTCCCCGCTCTACCTCAAGGCGTCGACCGGACAGGGCAAGACCCATCTGCTCCACGCCATCGGCCATGCCTATGCCGCCGCCCGTCCCGGCGCGCGCATCTTCTACTGCTCGGCCGAACGCTTCATGATCGAATTCGTCCAGGCCATGCGCAGCCACGAAATGATCGAGTTCAAAGCCCGCCTGCGCGGGTTCGACCTGCTGCTGGTCGACGACATCCAGTTCATTATCGGCAAATCGAGCACTCAGGAGGAATTCCTCCACACCATCGACGCGCTGATGGGCGCGGGCAAACGCCTGGTGGTCGCCGCCGACCGCGCGCCCCAGGCGCTCGACGGTGTCGAACAACGCCTGCTGTCGCGCCTGTCGATGGGCCTGGTCGCCGATATCCAGCCAGCCGACATCGATCTGCGCCGCAGCATCCTCGAACACCGCCTGGGCCGCTTCGGCTCGACCGCAGTGCCCGCCGACGTCATCGAATTCCTCGCCCGCACGATCAACCGCAACGTCCGCGAACTGGTCGGCGGCCTGAACAAACTGATCGCCTATGCCCAACTGACCGGCCAGCCCGTGTCCCTGCAACTCGCCGAAGAACAGTTGACCGATATCCTGTCGGCCAACCGCCGCCGCATCACGATCGACGAAATCCAGCGCGCGGTCTGCCAGTTCTATCGCGTCGACCGCACCGAAATGGCCTCAAAACGCCGCGCCCGCGCGGTCGTGCGTCCGCGCCAGGTGGCAATGTACCTCGCCAAAGTCCTGACCCCGCGCTCGTATCCGGAGATCGGCCGCAAGTTCGGCGGCCGGGATCATTCGACCGTGATTCACGCGGTGCGGCTGATCGAGGAATTGCGGACGCGCGATGCCGAGATGGATGGGGACGTGCGGACGTTGTTGCGGCAGTTGGAAGACTGAGAGCGAGCGTCCTCCGGCGGGCAAGGGCTATTGCCCTTGCATCCCGTTAACGTCATGAACTGCATGCCGGTCCTGCGTCATGTCCCGCCGCAACGCGGCATTATCGTCTCATGGCGCGAGGCTGGTTATGGCGGATGGCCGCTGTAATAGTCTCCAAGGTCTCAAAAGGCTGCCTTCCGACGCCGACCAGTTGCAGACGTACCGGCACCTGTTAACGTTGCTGGATGAGCGACGATCACCAACCCCAACTTACACGCGGCGGACTTTGCGGTTGTTTGGCTGCGGTCGGCGTGGGCTTACCATTGATATTGATCGTTTTCATTTTTGCCACCTTGCCTATCGATGAGTGCGATCCCGGCGCTTACTGTCAGCATGGCATTGTTTTGGGGATGCTAATCCCAGCGATCGTAATTGTAGCAACTGTCGGTTGGTTACGAGGTTAGCAATAAACCGACTACCGGGACGGGGGACCGAAAGCAGCTAACGCCCCATTGCCGACGTTAGATAGAACGCCCCGCAGAATGGAGAACCGCCACTGACGCAAGAAATGCCGTCAAGATTACAAGCAGAATGAGCCAAAGTATCCGCAGATCGGTTCTGGCCGCTTGCACGCGAAAGGGCTGGTAAATCTTAAAAATCGAGCGGACGACCGAGGCAAGCATCACGCCGCCCACAACGAAGGCTAAGATCGAATTCATAGAGGCGTTTTAAGCGATTATCTGGGGAAACGCGAACCGCAGTTTTCCTCCAACCCCGGTCATACACTGTCGCAGCCCCGCGCTGGAACCAAGTCTAGCCAACACGCACCAGTCACTGCAATAAAGGGTTCCAAGGGCAATGGCCCTTGGCCGCCAGAGGCCCGCCGGAGCATAAAAGACCTTCGCAATCGCCTGCATCCCCCCTATCTCCCCGCCCATGACTCCAGACCGTCTCGACCGCTTCGCCCGTCACATCGTCCTGCCCGAACTGGGCGGTGCCGGGCAGACCCGGCTGACCGCGGCGCACGTGGTGCTGGTCGGCATGGGCGGCATCGGCAATCCGGCGTTGCAGTATCTGGCGGGCGCGGGGATCGGGCGGCTGACGCTGATCGACGACGATGTGATCGAGGTGTCGAACCTGCAACGCCAGACGCTGTTTACGCCGGGCGATCTGGGCGAGGCCAAAGTCGCGGTTGCCGCGCGATGGGTGGCGCGGTTTGATCCGGAACTGGACGTCGTCGCGCACCGGGTGCGGATTGGCGCCGACAATGCCGCCGATCTGCTGGCCGGGGCCGATGTGGTGCTTGATGGCAGCGACAATTTTGCCACGCGGCTGGCGGTAGCGGATGCCTGCGTGGCCCTGGGCGTGCCGTTGACGAGTGCGGCGCTGGGGCGGTTTCAGGGGCAAGTCGCCAATTTCGCCGGGCATTTGCCGGGTGAGGCGTGTTATCGCTGTTTTGTCGGCGATGCCTTCGATGCGACCGATTGTGACAGTTGCGCGGATCTGGGCGTGTTGGGCGCGATGGTCGGGATGGTTGGCGCGTTTGCGGCGATGCAGGCGTTGCGGGTGGTCACGGCAGGGGTGGCGACGCTGGGCGATCCGCAATGGGGGCAATTGCATGTGCTCGACGGGCTTGCGCCGAGTTTGCGCAAGATGCGCATCGCCAAGGACCCGGCTTGCGGGACTTGCGGCGGTTAGCCGAGCAATGCGTCGACCCAGGCGGTGACCACTGCGCTGGCCGGCCCCAGCCGGGTCTCGTCGAACCAGGCCGAACCCTGCGAGCGTTCGAGATTGAGTTCGAGCGTCGCCGCGCCCAGTTCTCGCGCCAGGCGGACGAACCCGGCGGCGGGATAGACCGCGCCCGAGGTGCCGATCGACACGAACAGGTCGGCCGCTGCCAGCGCGGACTGGATCGCGTCCATGTGATAGGGGATTTCGCCGAACCAGACGATATCGGGGCGCAAGGCGCGGGTGCCGCAGACCGGGCACGGTGGCCGGTCGATCAGCGGCCCGGTCCATCGGCTGCGCACGTCGCAGGCGGTGCACCAGGCGTTGAGATGTTCGCCGTGCATATGGATCACGGCGTGCGATCCGCCGCGTTCGTGCAGGTCATCGACATTTTGCGTGACCACGGTGACCTGCCCTGCCCATTCCCGCTCCAGCCGCGCCAGCGCGCGGTGCGCGGCATTGGGCTCCCTGGTCTGGATCGCGGCGCGGCGCATGTCATAGAAACGCAACACCAGATCGGGATCGCGGGCAAAGGCTTCGGGGGTGGCGACATCTTCGACGCGGTGCTGTTCCCACAACCCGCCGCCGCCACGAAAGGTGTCGATGCCGCTTTCGGCGGAAATTCCTGCGCCGGTCAGGATCACGATGTTTTGCGGTGCTGTCATGGCGCCCATGATGCCGTGCCGCCTCGCGTTTGGCCATGGGGCCGATTGCCCGGTTGCATGGCTGCGGCTAGACGCCCAAAAGACGCGCGCGCCAAAAGACGCATGGGTACGAGCATGAGGGGTACAATGGCCAAAATCGGGATCATCGGCAACGCCGGGCGGATGGGCCAGGCGTTGCAGGCCGCGATCGTGGCCGCCGGCTATGACTATGCCGGGGGCATCGACAAAGGCGGCGATGTGGCGGCGCTGGCCGACCACAGCGATGTGCTCGTCGATTTTTCCGCGCCGGTCGCGCTTGAAGGCAATCTTGAAGCGGCGATTGCGGCGGGCATTCCGATCGTTGTCGGCACCACCGGGCTTGAAGAGCGGCACCACTGGCTGATCGATGCGGCGGCAGCGTCGATCCCGGTCTTGCAGACCGGCAACACCTCGCTGGGGGTGACCTTGCTGGCGCATCTGGTGCGCGAGGCGGCGCAGCGGCTGGGGCCCGACTGGGATATCGAGATTGTCGAAACGCATCACCGCATGAAAGTCGACGCGCCGTCGGGCACTGCGCTGCTGCTGGGTCAGGCGGCGGCGAGCGGGCGGAGTGAACAGCTCGACGATGTTGCCCGGCGTGGCCGCGACGGCATCACCGGGCCCCGCGTGCCCGGCGCAATCGGCTTTGCCAGTTTGCGCGGCGGCAGCGTGGCGGGCGACCATGCGGTGCATTTCCTGGCCGACAACGAACGCCTGACGCTGTCGCATCTGGCCGAAAACCGGGCGATCTTTGCGCGCGGCGCGGTGCGCGCGGCGCAATGGCTGCTGGGCCGTGCGCCGGGCCGCTACACCATGCCGGAAGTGCTCGATCTTTGACCCGCGACCAGATCTTTGAATTCTTTCGCCGGCTGGCCGAGGCGAACCCGGCGCCAGAGACCGAGCTGGCCTATGGCAACACCTATCAGTTGCTGGTCGCGGTCACACTGTCGGCGCAGGCGACCGATGTCGGGGTCAACAAGGCGACGAAGCGCCTGTTCGAAATCGTCCGCACCCCGGCCGAGATGGTCGCGCTGGGCGAAGCGGGGCTGAAAGAGCATATCAAGACGATCGGGCTGTTCAACGCCAAGGCGAAGAATGTGATCGCGCTGTCGCACTTGCTGATCCGCGATCACGGCGGCGAAGTGCCCGCCGACCGCGACGCCCTGACCGCGCTGCCCGGCGTCGGGCGCAAGACGGCCAATGTCGTGCTCAATTGCGCGTTCGGGGCGGAAACATTTGCCGTCGACACGCATATCTTTCGCGTGTGCAACCGCACCGGCATGGCCAGCGGCAAGACGCCAGAGGCGGTCGAAAAAGGACTGGAAAAGAAAGTGCCGGCGCCGTTCCGGCTGGGCGCGCATCATTGGCTGATCCTGCACGGACGCTATGTGTGCAAGGCGCGCAAACCGGAATGCTGGCACTGCGGGGTTATTGACCTTTGCCGGTTCAAGGCCAACAATGTGGAGCCGGAGGCGAAACCGGCGCCGGGCCGACCGGCGCGCAAGTCGAAGGAGAAGACGGCATGAAGCGGATCTCTTTGACCTCGATCGCCGCAGTCGCTGCGCTGATGGTCTGCGCCCCGGCCCAGGCCGGCGATGATGGCCATGGCAAGAATGTGCCCGCCGTGCGCCCGACCGGACCGGCGCGCAACTGCGTGTCGATCACCAGCCTGCGCGACAGCGAAGTGCGCGACGACTGGACGATCGATTTCCACGCCGGCGGCAAGCAATGGTATCGCGTCACGTTGCCGCTGCGCTGCAACGGGTTGAGCACTTATCGCGCGTTCAAGTACGAAACATCGCTGAGCGAGCTGTGCAACACCGACATCATCACCGTGATGGAATTCGGCGGCCCCGGCGGCGGCCCGCGCGGTTCGTGCGGGCTGGGCATGTTCCAGCCGGTCGAGATGGTGAAATAGCACAGGCCTGGATCCTCCCCGATTCGGGGAGGATCCTTATTCGAGATGCAGTCCCTTGCGCCCATGTTCGGGCGTATCGTGCGGGGCGACCGCCAGGGACGAGTCGGGGTCCAGCGCGGGTTGCAACATGCCTTCCCAATGGGTGATGACCACCGTCGCCACCGCGTTGCCCAGGACATTGGTGGCGGTGCGACCCATATCGAGGAAAGTGTCGACGCCCAGCAGCAGCGCGATGCCCTCGATCGGCAGGCCGAACTGGGTCAGCGTGGCGGCGATCACCACCAGGCTGGCACGCGGCACCCCGGCGATGCCCTTTGACGTGATCATCAGCGTCAGCAGCATGGCCACCTGCTGCCCCGCCGACAGCGGGATCGCATAGGCCTGGGCAATGAACATCGTCGCAAAGCTGGTGTACATCATCGAGCCGTCGAGATTGAACGAATAGCCCAGCGGCAGGACAAAGCCCGAAATCCGGCGCGGCACGCCAAACCGGTCGAGCGCTTCGAACAGGCGCGGCAGCGCCGATTCCGAACTGGCGGTCGAATAGGCGAGCAGCAGCGGTTGCCGCACATAGCGCGCCAGCAGCCACGCGCGCCGCCCCAGAAACAGGCTGGCGACCGAAAACAGCAACAGCCAGAACAGCGCCAGCCCGCCATAGAATTCGGCGACGAACGCGCCATACGTCACGATGATCCCGAGGCCGCGCGTGGCGATGACCGAGGCCAGCGCACCGAACACCGCGAACGGCGCAGCGCGCATGACATAGCCGGTCATTGTCAGCATCATCGCCACCAGCGCCTCGGCACCGCGCACCAGCGGCGCCCCGACTTCGCCCAGCGCCGACAGCGCGACCCCGGCAAACAGCGCAAACACCAGGATTTGCAGGACATTGTTCTGCGCCATCGCGTCGATCACGCTGACCGGCACGATTTCCAGCACGAAATGGCGAAAGGTGAAATCGGCCGTCGACAGCGCACCGACCGGCGCCGCAGCGACGAAGTGCAACCCGCGCCCTGGCTGAAACAGGTTGACCAGCGCCAGCCCCAGCCCGATCGACGTCAGGCTGGCGCAGACGAACCAGCCAAGCGCGCGCCCGCCGATCCGGCCCAGCGCGCTGCTGTCGCCCATCGCCGCAATCCCTGTCACCAGCGTGCCCAGAATCAGCGGCGCGATGATCATCTTGATCAGGCGCAGGAACACTTCGGGCAAGAGTTTCAGCAAGTCGGCGCTTTGCGTCAGCGCCTTGCTGTCGGCCGGCAAGCCTGCGTGCAGGCCGGCGCCGAGCGCAATGCCGGCAACCATGCCGATGACGATCCACAAAGTCAGGCGTTGTGCCACGTCATCCGTCCCGCTTTGACCATTCGCCCAGAATCACCCACACTGGGCGCGATGCAACAGCTTTTGATCGGCAAGCACCACGGCCATCATCGCCTCGACCACCGGCACGCCGCGAATGCCGACGCAAGGGTCGTGGCGGCCTTTGGTGAACAAGTCGGTCGCCTCGCCGTCGCGCGTCACTGTCGGCATCGCGGTCAGGATCGATGACGTCGGCTTGAACGCCACGCGCACCACCACCGGTTGCCCGGTCGAAATGCCCCGGCAACGCCGCCGGCATGGTTGGCGGTAAAGATCGGAAGACCTTCGTTGCTCGATCGATCGGGGTTGGGCCGCATCGGGTCGGCATTGCCTTCGCCGGTGTTGGCGGCGGCGGCAAAGCCGTCGCCGATTTCGACGCCCTTGACGGCGTTGATGCCCATCATCGCATAAGCGAGTTCGGCATCGAGCTTGCCATACAGCGGCGCGCCCCAGCCCGCCGGCACCCCGGTCGCGACGCATTCGACCACCGCGCCGAGCGATGAACCCGCCTTGCGCGCGCCATCGACCAGCCCTTCCCACCGCACGGCGGCGGCAGGATCGGGGCAAAAGAACGGATTGCGCGCGATTTCGGCCGGGTCAAACGCCGCCGGATCAATCGCATCGCCGCCGATCGCGCTGACATAGCCCAGGATCGCGACCTCGGGGATGACCAGCCGCGCCACCGCGCCCGCGGCCACGCGTGCCGCCGTTTCGCGTGCCGAGGACCGCCCCCCGCCGCGATAGTCGCGAAAGCCATATTTGGCGTCATAGGCGTAATCGGCATGGCCGGGGCGATAGGCGCGCGCGACGTCCGAATAATCCTTGGACCGCTGGTCGACATTCTCGATCATCAGGCTGATCGGGGTGCCGGTGGTGCGCCCTTCGAACACGCCCGACAGGATGCGCACGTGATCGGGCTCTTGCCGTTGCGTGGTAAAGCGCGATTGCCCGGGGCGCCGCGCATCGAGAAACGGCTGGATATCCGCCTCGCCCAGCGTCAGGCCCGGCGGGCAGCCATCGACAACCGCACCCAGCGCGGGGCCATGGCTTTCGCCCCAGGTGGTGAAGCGGAACACGTGTCCGAAACTGTTGCGGCTCATAGGCGTTCGGCTTTTCCCCATTCCGGACGAAATGTCCACTGTTGCGGCGGCCGGCACGGTGGCTATGCTCGCTGTGCCGGATCGCGGGAGAACGGGACAATGCTGAACGGACGCCAGGTGGCCATCGGACCGGTCCTGCCCGAAGACCTGAGCCGGCTGTTTGCATGGGGCGACGATCCCCAAATCGCACGGCTGAACCAGCCCTGGTTGCCCAAGAACCTCGACCGCGAACACGACTTCTGGCTCAACGCGGGGGGCGATCCGCGCCGCATTTTCATGGCGGTGCGCCGCACCGGTCGGGCAGAGATCGCCGGCTATGTCCAGATCACCGCGATCGAATCGATCCATCGCAGCGCCAATCTGGGCATCCTGATCGGCCGGCCAGAGGATCGCGGTCGCGGGCTGGGGCGCGAAGCGATGGAACTGACCATCGCATTCTGCCGCGATCACCTCAACCTCACCCGCCTCAGCCTGGCGGTCCATGCCGACAACGCCGCGGCGATCGGCCTGTACGAAAGGCTGGGCTTTGCCACCGAAGGTTGCTTGCGCGCCGCGCAATTCATCGCCGGACGCTGGGGGTGGTGGAGGAGGGCACCACGGGCTCCATGCCGCATGTGGCGCTGGCATGATGTCCGTCCGCCTCCACAATCCACTACGCATGGCCTTCCCACTTGCGCCGGGGGCGGGCCATGCGGCATTTTGCCCATTCGCAAAATGGGCCTAAAGCTGGCGCAAAGCCCCCGGTATGGTGGCGATCCGAAAGCCAGGCCCGATGAGTGTCGCATTCCGTCGCGAGGGCGACGACGAACATCTTGAACCCAAATTCGAACGGCCGATCCCGCCCGGCCCCAACCGTGTCACCCCGCGCGGCCTGACGCTGATCGCGGCGAAACTGGCCGGGATCGAAGCGCTGATCCCGACCCTGACCGACGAAGCCGCGATCAAGGCCGCGCGCCGCGATCACCGGTACTGGAGCACGCGGCAGTCCACCGCCGAGCTGATGCCGCGCGCCGACGGCGACACCGTCGCATTCGGCTGCACCGTGACCGTGCGCCTGAACGGTGCCTTGCGCACGATCACGCTGGTCGGCGACGACGAAGCCGATCCGCCATCGGGCCTGCTGTCGTTCTCTGCCCCGCTAAGCCGCGCGATCATCGGTGCCGAAGTGGGCGAAGTGCTCGATTTCGCAGGCAAGGCCGATGCGATACAGATCGTGGCGATCGAAGTGGCGGGGGATTGATGCTGAGGAACGCCTGGTACGTCGCGGCATGGGCCGACGAAATCGCCGAGGGCCCGATCGAGCGGCAGATTCTGGGCGATTCGATCGTCCTGTGGCGCAAGGCCGATGGCGATCCTGCGGCGGTGGCAGCGTTCTGTTCGCATCGCCGGCTGACGCTGGCCAAAGGGCGAGTCGTGGGCGACCGCATCGTCTGCGGCTATCACGGGCTGGAATTTGCCGCCGACGGAGTCTGCGTCAACGTGCCATGCCAGCAAAGTGTGCCAAAGGGCGCCGATATCCGCGGTTATCCGGTCGCCCAGCGCTATGGCCTGGTGTGGATCTGGATGGGCGATCGGGCGCTGGCCGATCCCGCGACGATCCTTGCCATTGCCGGATGGGGATCGCCCGGCTGGGGGTACAACCGGGGCGCGGCGATGGTTTATGACTGCAATTACCTGCTGATCACCGACAACCTGCTAGATCCCAGCCATGTCACCTGGGTCCACCCGACCAGCTTTGGCGGGTCATCGGGCGAAACGGCGCCGATGCGCATTCGCGAGGCCACGACAGGCTTCACCGTGTCGCGCTGGATCATGGATGCCCCGGTCACCCCGTTCTATCGCGATCTGGTGCCGTTTGCCGGTCCTGCCGACCGCTTGCAGCAATACGAAGTGCGCTATCCGGCGCTGGCGGTGATCAAGGCGGTGTTCGTGCCCGCCGGTCAGGGTGGCGACGACGCGCGGACCGATTGGGGCCCGGCCTCGTTCGTGATGGATTCGTACAATTTCATCACCCCCGAAACCGAAGGTCGCAGCCGGTACTACTGGTTCCAGTTGCGCAATGTCCGCCCCGACGACGCGGGCTTGTCCGAGGCGATGTCGGCCGCCGTACTCGCCGCCTTCAGCGAGGATCTGGTGGTGCTGAACGACGTGCAGCGCGGCATGGACGCCTGTCCCGAGCTGCCCATCTCGATCGCCACCGACGCCGGCCCCTTGCGCTTTCGCCACCGCCTGGCGCAGTTGATCGCGGCGGAGAATCGCCCATCAGGAGCACGGCATGGCAGTGACGGTTTACGGGATTCCCAATTGCGACACGGTGAAGAAAGCGCGGATCTGGCTTGACGCGCGCGGCATTACCTATGCCTTCCACGACTACAAGAAAGCCGGGGCCGACGCGGCGCAAGTGGCGCGGTGGGTCGAACAGGCTGGGCTCGACACAGTGCTGAACCGCGCCGGGACCACGTTTCGGAAACTGTCGGGTGCGGACAAGGCGGGCATCGATGCGACCACGGCCGTGTCGCTGATGGTGGCGCAACCGTCGCTGATCAAGCGGCCGATTGTCGAACATCCGGGCGGGTTGCTGGTCGGTTTCAAAGAGGCGGAATGGGCGGTTGCGCTGGTTTGACCGAATCACTTTCCGGATTGGAAAGTTTTGACTTGCCGATCCGGAAAGTGGGGTTTATTGACTTTCCATAATAGAAAGTCAGTGGAGTCGAGCCATGACCATGACCTATGAAGAAGCCCGCGCCGCGCTTGCCGCCAAGACCCTGGCCGAACAGGACCTGGCGCGCCTTGGCACCTGTCCGCCGTGGCGCCACGCCGCCTTCGCCGCCCTCGAAACCGCGCTGGTGATTTCGCCGCTGGCCTCGATCAATGGGCGGTTCGCAATCCTGGCGGTGCTGTTTGTCGGCATATTCCTGATCATCCGGTCGGATCGGCGCCGGCTGGGGGTGTTCATCAACGGCTACCGCCGGGGGCGCACGCGGCTGGTTGTCGTGCCGATGCTGCTGGCGATTTTGGCGCTCTATTCGCTGAGCACACTTGCGGCATTCGACTGGCACATGCCCTGGGTCAGCCTGCTGTGCACGGCCGCGACCTTTCCGACCTGCTATTTCGGCAGCATGCTGTGGCAAAACGTGTTTCGCCGTGAACTCGGCCTGTGAACCGCCTGCGATGGCCGAGGCGGCCGGCGGTTTTTCCCCGCTGCTCCAGGCCCCGGCGCGCTTGCAGATTGTGGCGCTGTTGTCGCACGTGCAGGACGCCGAATTTCAGCGGTTGAAGGATGTCACCGGGTGCAGCGATTCGGTCATGTCCAAGCATTTGTCGGCGCTTGCAGAGGCCGGGCTGATCCGTCTGCGCAAGGCGGCGCAGGGCGGCCGCAGCCGCACCTGGGCCAGTCTGACGCGCGACGGACGCGCCACCCTTGATGCCCACGTCGCCGCTTTGAAACATATCCTTTCTGGTGGGGGACCCGGCAGCATGGTATGACGTATACGTGAGCCCATCCATCCCCCACCAGTTTGCGATTCATATCGATCCCGCCGACATCGACTTCATGGGGCATGTCAACAATGCGTCGTATCTCAAATGGGTGCAGGACGCGGTGGTCGACCATTGGCGCGCGCTGGCCCCGGCCGAGGATGTGGCCGGGCATCTGTGGGTCGCGCTGAAGCACGAGATCACGTATCGCCGCCCGACGTTCCTGAATGACGCGCCGATCGCGCATGTCGTGCTGGAAAAAGTGCAAGGCGCGCGGGCGATCTACCAGACCGTGATCAAGCGCGGCGAGGAAGTGCTGGCCGAAGTGCAATCGAGCTGGTGCTGCATCGATGCCAAGACGCTGCGCCCGGCGCGGCTCGCCCGCGACCTGATCGAACGGTTCCTGCCCGGGGGCAGTGGCTCGGCGCCGACGAATCAGGTGCGCGTAACCGAGACGATATAGTTCAGCGCGAGATTGTCCGACAGGTGCAGCCCGGCATTGGGGCTCCACGCGATACCTTGCGGATTGCCCATTGTCAGGCCCGCCTGCGCCAGCAGATCATGCAATTCGATCGGGGTGATGAAATCGTGCCAGTGGTGCGTGCCGCGCGGCACCATCCCCAACCGTTCGGCCCCTTCGACCAGCAACAGGCGTGAGGCGGCGGTGCGGTTGGGCGTCGACAGGATCATCAGCCCGCCCTGCCCCAGCGCGCCGGCCAGCGCCGCCACAAACGCCGCCTTGTCGGCGACATGTTCGACCACTTCCATCGATGTCACCAGGTCAAAGCCTGCCAGGCCCAGGTCGGCCACGTCGCCACAGCGATAGGTGATCGCCAGGCCTCCGGACGCGGCATGCGCGGCGGCGACGCGGATGTTGTCGTGGGCCGCGTCAACCCCGGTCACTTCAGCGCCAAGCCGTGCCAGCGGTTCGGCCAGCAGTCCCGCACCGCACCCGACGTCGAGCGCGCGGCGGCCGGACAATGGCCGCATCGTGCGATGCCCGGTGCCGAAATGCGCGTCGATCGCCGACCGGATAAAGCCCAGCCGCACCGGGTTCAGCCGGTGCAACATTGCCGAAGATCCCTTCGGGTCCCACCAGTCATCGGCCAGCCGTCCGAAATGGGCGGCTTCTTCGGGGCGGATCGTCGCCGCAATCGGTGTTGCATTGCTCATGCCCCACCCCTAAAGCGCCCCGCGCGCATGGTCCATGGCTGTGTGAGGCAATTTTCTTTCGTTGGTCAGGAGCAATGGCGTGGCCCGCATCGTGATGAAATTCGGCGGCACATCCATGGCCGGGACCGAGCGCATCCGCCGCGTGGCGCGGATCGTGCAACGCCAGCAGGCGGCCGGGCATGAAGTGGCGGTGGTGGTTTCGGCGATGGCCGGCGAGACCGACCGGCTCGTCAATTTCTGCCGCGAGGCAAGCGCGCTGTACGATCCGGCCGAATACGACGTCGTCGTCGCCAGCGGCGAACAAGTAACCTCGGGCCTGCTCGCGCTGCATCTGCAGGCGCTTGGCTGCAAGGCACGGTCGTGGCTGGGCTGGCAATTGCCGATCCACACCGACGATGCCGCGTCGAAGGCGCGGATCGAGGGGATCGATTCCACCGCGCTGATGGCCTCGATGGCGGCGGGTGAAATCGCGGTGATTCCGGGATTTCAGGGCCTTTCCGACGACGGCCGCCTGACCACGCTGGGCCGGGGCGGGTCGGACACGTCGGCGGTTGCCGTCGCAGCGGCGATCAAGGCCGATCGCTGCGACATCTATACCGATGTCGACGGTGTCTATACGACCGACCCGCGCATCGTCGCCAAGGCGCGCAAGCTGAAGAACGTCACGTACGAGGAAATGCTCGAACTTGCCTCGGTCGGGTCGAAAGTCCTTCAGACTCGCTCGGTCAGCCTGGCGATGAAAGAAAACGTCCGCGTCCAGGTGCTGTCCTCGTTCATCGACGAAACCGCGCCTGCTGCCGACACTCTGCCCGGCACGATGATCGTGTCCGACTCCGAACTTGAGGGCCTCGATATGGAACGCCAGTTGATCACCGGCATTGCCGCCGACAAGAACGACGCCAAAGTCATCCTGACCGCGGTGCCCGACCGGCCGGGCGCGGTCGCGCTGATTTTCGGCCCGCTGGCAGAGGCGAACATCAACGTCGACATGATTATCCAGAATGTCGGCCGCGCCGATACCGACACCGATGTCACGTTCACTGTGCCGCAGGCCGATCTCGAACGCACCAAGGCGGTGCTCGACGGCAATCGCGCCGGAATCGGCTATGAAAAGCTGAGCACCGATTCCAAAGTGTCGAAGATTTCGGTGGTCGGCGTCGGCATGCGCAGCCACGCCGGGGTCGCCGCAACGATGTTCAAGGCGCTGGCAGATCGCGCGATCAACATCCAGGCCATCAGCACTTCGGAAATCAAGGTTTCGGTGCTGATCGATTCCGACGAAACCGAACTGGCGGTGCGCGTACTGCACACCGCCTATGGTCTCGACGCCGAATAAGAGGTCCTCCCCGGAGCCGGGGAGGATCACGCATCACGCCAGGTCGAAGCGGTCGGCCTCCATCACTTTGGTCCAGGCCTTGACGAAGTCGGCCACGAATGCAGTTTCGGCGTCGTCGGTGGCATAGGCTTCGGCCAGCGCGCGCAGTTGTGACTGCGAGCCAAAGATCAGGTCGGCACGGCTGGCCTGACGCTTCGCTTCACCGGTCTTGCGGTCAAAGGCGGTGAACGTGCCGTCGCCGGTTTCGCGCCAGACATCGGCAGTGACCGAGGCCAGCAGGGTGCGGAAAAAATCGTTGCTCAGCACGCCCACCCGATCGGTGAACACCCCCAGCCGGCTGTCGCCGCTGTTGGCGCCCAGCACGCGCAAGCCGCCAACCAGCACGGTCATTTCCGGCGCGGTCAGGCCCAGCAATTGGGCCCGGTCGACCAGCCATTCTTCTTCCGACCGTTTCAGCGTGCCCGACCGGTAATTGCGGAACCCGTCGACTTTGGGTTCCAGCACCGCGAACGAGGCAGCATCGGTGCCGGCCTCGTCGGCATCGGTGCGCCCCGGCGTGAACGGCACGGTGATCGCATGGCCGCCCGCACGCGCCGCCGCCTCGATCGCGGCAACACCGCCCAGCACGATCAGGTCGGCCAGGCTGACATATTTGCCGGCAGCATTGAACGTCGCCTGGATCTTGGTCAGCACCGCCAGCGCCGCGGACAATTCGGCCGGATCGTTGACCGCCCAGTCCTTTTGCGGCGCCAGACGGATGCGCGCGCCGTTGGCACCGCCGCGCCGGTCTGACTGGCGAAAGGTCGATGCCGAGGCCCACGCCGTCGCCACCAGCCGCGACACCGACAAGCCGCTGGCGAGGATCTGCGCCTTGAGCTCGGCAATCTGCGCCGCGTCGATCGGCGGATGGTCGGCCGCCGGCACCGGGTCCATCCAGATGCGCGGGGTGGTCGGCGCTTCCTTGCCCAGATAACGCACGATCGGCCCCATGTCGCGATGGGTCAGCTTGAACCACGCTTCGGCGAAGGCCTGGGCCAGCTTGTCCGGATTGCGATGGTAATCCTCTGATATAGAACGATAAGCGGGATCGGCAAGCAGCGCCATGTCGCTGGTGAACATCATCGGCTGGTGCCGCACCGTCGGGTCGTGCGCATCCGGCACGGTGCCCGCGCCGGCATCGCCCTTTGGCTTCCACTGGTGCGCGCCCGCCGGGCTGGTGGTCAGTTCCCAGTCAAAACCGAACAGCGCGTCGAAATAGCCGTTGTCCCAGCGCACCGGATCGGTCGTCCAAGCGCCCTCCAGCCCGCTGGTGATCGCATCGACACCCCGCCCGGTGCCGTTGCTGCTGATCCAGCCGAGCCCCAGCGCCTCGATCGGGGCGCCTTCGGGTTCGCGGCCCAGCAGCTTGGCATCGCCGTTGCCGTGCGCCTTGCCAAACGTATGGCCACCGGCGATCAGCGCGACGGTTTCAGCATCGTCCATCGCCATGCGGCCGAATGTTTCGCGGATGTCGCGGGCCGAGGCGAGCGGATCGGGGCGGGCATCGGGGCCTTCGGGATTGACATAGATCAGGCCCATCTGCACCGCGCCCAGCGGATCGGCCAGTTCGCGATCGCCGCTATAACGGGCATCGCCCATCCATTCGGTTTCCGGGCCCCAGTCGATATCGGTTTCGGGCGCCCACAGATCCTCGCGCCCGCCGCCAAAGCCGACCGTCGCCAGCCCCATCGATTCGAGCGCGCAATTGCCCGTCAGGATGATCAGGTCGGCCCAGCTCAGGCTGTGTCCGTATTTCTGCTTGATCGGCCACAGCAGCAGCCGCGCCTTGTCGAGGTTGACATTGTCCGGCCAGGAATTGAGCGGCGCAAACCGCTGGTTGCCGCGACCCGCACCGCCGCGCCCGTCGAACGTGCGATAGGTGCCCGCGCTGTGCCATGCCATGCGGATGAACAGCGGACCATAGTGGCCAAAGTCGGCCGGCCACCAGTCCTGGCTGTCGGTCATCAGCGCAAAGATGTCGGCCTTGACCGCGTCCAGATCGAGCGCCCGGAATGCCGCGCGATAGTCGAAATCGGCGGGCAGCGGATCGATCTCGCGCGGGTGCTGCGCCAGGATCGACAGGTCGAGCCGGTTTGGCCACCACTGGTTGTTGGCCGCCGCGCTGTGGCTGGTACCGGCATGGAACGGGCATTTGCTTTGGGCGTTCATCGGCATTTCCTTCGGTCAATCGATGGATCGACTGTGACGGCTGGATACTAATTGATGAAATAGATTAAAGTCATCAGAGAAATCGGAATAAACGATCACCTCCATGACGCGGCGCTTGCCCAGCCCCGCGACCCACCGTAAAGGGTCGGCGAAGCGGCTGTCTGGGGCAGTAACGCCGGAATAGACAGACTGGAACGTGACTAGCATGACCGCCTATCCAAAGTCAGCGGCCCTTATGGCCCGTGGCGCCGCGTTCCTGGGCAGCGAACACGCCATCCTGTGCGGTGCGATGAGCTGGGTTTCGGAACGCAATCTGGTTTCGGCAATCAGCAACGCCGGCGGTTTTGGCGTGATCGCCTGCGGCGCGATGACGCCCGACTTGCTCGATGCCGAAATCACCGCGACGCGCGGGCTGACCGATCGGCCGTTCGGCGTCAATCTGATCACCATGCACCCGATGCTGTTCGACCTGATCGCGGTGACTGCCAGGCACGGCGTCAGCCACGTCGTGCTGGCCGGCGGCATCCCGCCCAAAGGCAGCATCGAGGCGATCAAGGCATTCGGCGCCAAAGTCGTGGTGTTTGCGCCCACCATCGCACTTGCCAGGAAACTTTTTCGCAGCGGCGCCGATGCGCTGGTAATCGAAGGCAGCGAAGCGGGCGGCCATATCGGCCCGGTTTCAACCGGCGTGCTGGCACAGGAATTCCTGCCGGCGCTGGCCGATGAGCACATCGTGTTCGTCGCCGGCGGCATCGGTCGGGGCGAAGCCATGGCCGGCTATCTGGAAATGGGCGCCGCCGGCGTGCAATTGGGCACACGCTTTGCCGCCGCCGCCGAATCGATCGCACACCCGGATTTCAAGAAAGCCTTCTTTCGCGCCAACGCCCGCGATGCGATCGCCTCGGTCCAGGTCGATCCGCGCCTGCCGGTGATCCCGGTGCGCGCGTTGAAAAACAAGGGCACCGAGGAATTCACCGCCAAACAGATCGAGGTCGCCCAGGCCATCGACGCCGGCACGCTCGACATGACCGCCGCGCAGTTGGAAATCGAACATTTCTGGGCCGGCGCATTGCGCCGTGCGGTCATCGACGGCGATGTCGAACACGGCTCGGTCATGGCCGGGCAATCGGTCGGGCTGGTCACCGCCGAATTGCCGGTGGCGACGATCATCGCCAACTTGCTGGGTGAATGCGAAACCGCGCTGGACAAGCGGCTGCAATTTGCCTGACACCTTGTCCTGGAAAACACATGCAATGTTGATCTGATCGGGTCTGAACCGCCGCAACGGAAAGAAATCGCATGCCGCATCGCGCTTCGCTGGGCTTTGTCTTTGCCGTCGTGCTGATCGACATGTTGGGCTTTGGCATCGTCATCCCGGTGCTGCCAGGGCTGATCATGCACCTTGCGAAAGTTCCGATCAGCGCGGCGGCCGGCTATGCCGGCTGGCTGAGCGCGGGTTATGCCGCGATGCAATTCATCTGCGCGCCGATCATCGGCAATCTGTCGGACCGGTTTGGCCGGCGCCCGGTCATGCTTGCGGCGATACTGGCGCTGGGCCTGGATTATCTGCTGCAATGGAGCGCGCCGGTGTTCGGCTGGCTGATCGTGGGACGGTTGCTGGCCGGAGTTACCGGAGCCAGCTTTTCCGCCGCCTATGCCTATATCGCCGATGTCACCCCGCCCGAAAGGCGCGCCGCCAGCTTTGGCCTGGTCGGCATGGCATTCGGCATCGGTTTTGTCGTTGGCCCGGCGCTGGGCGGGATACTGGGATCAATCGAGCCGCGCCTGCCGTTTCTGGCCGCCGCGCTGCTGGCACTGGTCAATTTCGTGTTCGGCTTTGTGTTCCTGAAGGAATCCTTGCCGCGCGAGGATCGCCGCCCGTTCGACTGGCGCAAGGCCAACGCGCTGTCGTCGCTGCGTGCGTTGCGCGGGCAGAACGAAACCGTGCTGTGGTTCGTCGCCGCACTCGCGGTATGGCAACTGGCGCATATCGTCTACCCGGCGGTGTGGTCGTATATGGCGATCGCTGCTTATGGCTTTACCGCGCGACAGGTCGGACTGGCGCTCGCGGTGGTCGGATTGTGCTCTGCGCTGGTACAGGGCTTTGGCCTGCGCCGCGCGTTGCCATGGCTGGGCGAACGGCGCGCGGTGATGCTGGGTGTCGGTGCGCAAGTGGTGGCGGCGGTGCTCTATGTCGTCGCCACCAGCACGGGCATGGTCTATTTCGCGATCGTCGTCGGCGCGGCAGAGGGTTTTGTGCAACCCTCGATATCCGGGCTCAACAGCCAGGCGGTCGACGCGCGAAGCCAGGGCGAACTGCAGGGCGCGGTGCAATCGGTCGGATCGATCGCGCAGATCGTCGGCCCGCCGATCTATGCCCAGACGCTGGCCCATTGCAGCGGCCCTGGCGCGTGGATCAATCTGCCGATGATGCCCATGCTGCTGTCCGCCGCCATCGGCGTGGTGGCGCTGGCCCTGTTCCTGAAAGGGGCGTCAAAGCTGAAAGACGCCTGATTTTACCCCTCCAGTTCGACATCCCAATACAGCCAGTCGCGCCAGCTATCGTGCAGGTAATTGGGCGGAAAGGCGCGGCCCTTGTCCTGCAATTGCCAGGTGGTCGGCCGGATCGGTTCCTCGATCAGCCGCATATGGGCCTGTTCCGGGGTGCGGCCACCCTTTTTCATGTTGCACGGGGCGCAGGCGGCGGCGACGTTTTCCCACGTCGTGCGCCCGCCCAGCCGGCGCGGAACGACATGGTCGAACGTCAGGTGTTCGTGGCTGCCGCAATACTGGCACATGAACCGGTCGCGCAAAAACAGGTTGAACCGGGTGAACGCGGGAAATTCGCTGGGCCGGACATATTGGCGCAGCGCGATCACGCTGGGGATCTTCATGTCCAGCGACGGGCTGTGCACCGCGCGCTCGTACGTCGCGATGATGTCCACCCGTTCCAGAAACACCGCCTTGATCGCGGTCTGCCACGGCCACAGGCTTAACGGGTAATAACTGAGCGGGGTGTAATCGGCGTTCAGCACCAGCGCCGGACAATTCGACAGGTGCCTGCTGCTGCCGGAGCGCGCGAAGCCGGCATCGGCAACATATTTGGCAATATTGAAACGCTCGGCGCCATCGCCGCTATGGGGCCTGGCCGCAGCCGCCCTTTCCATCAGCGCCTTATGAAGCATGCTCCGGCCCGGCCAATCGACGCGGGGGCTCTACTGCTCCCGCTGGGGAAGCCATCGGATATCCTCATGACCACTTCATGACGCATGCGCAGGTTGCACCACAGGTGCGACTCACTCGTCAAGCACCGAGTCAACCTGAACGCGCTTTTCCACAATTAGCGCCAACCGTGTTGCTGCGCCGCACGCTCCTGGTCGGCGTTCAGCGGATCGCCCACGGCCATCGCCTGGGCGGCGGCCATCAGATCGCCATCGGCAGATCCCGCCTGCCGATAAGCGCCGTTTTCCGGCCGTGATCCGGGACGGACTTGCTCCATCTGCCATCCCGCACCGCCGTGACAGGCGATGCCCGACGCCACGGGGCCGGCAAACACCCGGCAAAGATCGCCCCCCTGCCGGCGGAACGTGCCGAGCATGCGGATCGGCGCATCCGCTTGCGCAGAGGCGAGTTGGGTATCGAGTGCACGCGCCAGATCACCCGAGGCGATCAGCCCGTCGCCCCCCGCAACCAGGACCGCCGGACGATGCAATTGCGCGCCGATGGCAACCCCGAGCACCAGCGAGGCCGCAATCGCCGCCCCCACCCAACGCCGCGCCGATGGCTTGCGCCCGCGCGCGGCGCGCGCATCTGCCAGGCTTGCCACGACAGGTGACGCGGTCGTTGCACGAATCGTCGCAATCCAGTCCTGCGGCACCGGTGCCGCCGCCAGTGGTGCGAAATGGGCGCGCAGGGTTTCGCGCAACGCGCGCTCGGCCGCGATCCGCGCGGCCAGATCGGGATCGCGCAGCGCCGCCTCGGCCACTTGCGCACGCGCCGCACTGTCCAGTTCGTCGTCGACAAACGCGGCGATCTGTTCGGCCGTTACGGTCATCCAACCTCTCCCAGTTCGCGCAACAGCGCCTCTCGCCCGCGTATCAGCCGCGACGTCAGTGTGCCGATCGGGCATCCCAGGATTTCCGCCGCCTCTTTGTAGGCAAAGCCTTCGACCAGGACCAGCATCACCGCATCGCGCTGGTCTTGCGGCAACCGCGCCATCGCCCGGCCGACATTGCCCAGTTCGGCATGGGCCTCGACCGCCGCATCGCCGGCATCGCCGACAGCGGCCCCGTCTTCTTCCGGCGCAAAAGTCTGTTTGCGACGCGTGCGGGCCCTGCCTTCATCGATCCAGATATTGCGCATGATCCGATACACCCAGGCATCGAGCCGCGTGCCACCCTGCCACTGCTGCCAGGATTTCAACGCGCGTTCGATCGCCGCCTGGCACAAATCGTCGCCATCGGCCGCATCACGGGTCAGGCTGCGGGCAAAGCGCCGCATGCGCGGCAGCAACTGCACCAGCTCTTCGCCGAATTCGGCAGAGGTCAATTATTTGTGCCTTTCGTTGAGAGAAACGGATGGGCATGATCGTTTAATCCGGACAGTTGCGACTTTTTTGAAATGGCGACAAGCCCATGCGATCCCGATCCCTGCGATATGTCCTGCCCTGCATCATGGCGGCACACCTGCCCGTTGCCGCCATGGCGCAAGTCCACGGGTTGCCCGTCGTCGATGGCGTGGTCGGCCGGGTCAATGGCGTTGTGCTCGATACGCTGCACACGACGGCCGCGATTGGCCAGACCGTCACCGGCCTGGCCACGGCGCGGGTCGACCGGATCGACCGGTTTGTCCGCGACCACCGTGACAGCGTGGAACGCGACGACACCGGCCAACCGGCCCGCGCGCACGAAGTGCTGCTGCTCGATCCCGACCCGGCCGCGCTGCGCCTTGCGGGCGATGCCGGGTTTGCGCTGCTCGAACAGGGCGATGCGGGCGGGCTGGGCATTGCCTATGCCCGGTTGCAGGCCCCGGCCGGCAAAAGCCTGGCCGGCGCGATCCGCGCGTTGCGCCGGATCCTGCCCGGCCACACGGTCACCGCCGACATGATCCATTTCCCGGCCGGCCTTGCTGCCGGGCATGGCGGCCGCGCCACGCCGGCGGCGGCGCCGGGCGATGGGGCTGTCGGCATGATCGACGGCGGCGTGCGGCCGACGGCGTACGTAACCGCGCAGACCGGCTTTGCCGGCGGCGCGCCGCATCCCGATGGCCATGCCCAGGCGATCGCATCGCTGCTGGCAGGGGCGGGCATCACCCGGATTGCGGTTGCCGATGTCTATGGCACCGATCCGGCCGGCGGCAACGCGCTTGCCATCACGCGCGCGCTCGGCTGGATGCAGACGCGCGGGTTGCGGGTGGTTTCGATCAGCCTGGTCGGGCCGGCCAATCCGCTGCTTGCCCGTGCCGTGGCCACGGTTCTGGCGCGCGGAATGATCGTTGTGGCGGCGGTCGGCAATGACGGCGCCGCCGCGCCACCCGCCTATCCCGCATCCTATCCCGGGGTGATCGCGGTGACGGCGGTCGATGGCCACAACCGCGTGCTGTTCGAGGCCGGCCATGCGCTGCATCTCGATTATGCCGCCCCCGGTGCAGACCTGACGGCGATCGGCCTGGACGGGCGGGTACAACGGCTGCGCGGTACGTCGTTCGCCGCGCCGCTTGTCGCCGCGCGTCTGGCGGCGCTTGCCACCGATGGCGACAACCACGCAACCCTGTTGCGCGCCGACCGGGAAGCGCTGAACCCCGGCCCCCGCACCGGCCGGGGCGTGTTGTGCGCGACGTGCCGGCGGGGGCTTTGAAAAAATCTTCGCACGCCCATGGATGAAATCCGCCGCCCCATCCGTCTGTCCGACACAAGCCGCCGGGATCGACCGCCGGCAGCCATGAAGGAGGCGACGATGACCAGGGTCCTTTCGACGACGATTTCTCTCGGGCTGGCACTTGCGCTTTGCGGCCCGGCCCATGCCCAGTTGATGCGCGGCGGGCTTGGCGGCGGATTGGGCGGTGGGCTCGGCCGCGGCCTGCCGGTCGGTGGCGATTTCGGCGTCAATGGCACGCTTGAGTCCGGCGAGAACGCCACGCATACCACCACCCGCACCGGCACCAGCACCACCACATCGCGGTCAAAGGCACCGAAGGCGACCGCCGGCACAAAGACCGCGACCACCCCGACCGGGCTGACCACCACCGCCACCGCCACTGTCAATGCCACCGTGCGCACGCCCTCGGTGTCGGCCGCGCCGGTTACCACGGCCGTAACCGATGCGCATGGCCGGGTTGTCGCCACGGCAGGCCGGGTTGTCACGCGGGTCGGCAGCGCGCGCACCGCAATCGAACAGGATACCGCGCGTGTCGCGTTCGTGCCGGCGATCCCCGAATACACCGCCCGGCGCGCCGCCATTATCGAATCGGGCATTGCGCCGATCGCTTACGCCGATGCCCCCGCCTATATCGACACCCAGTATCAGGTGCTGCAAAACGACTTGCGCGGAACCGGCGTCGAAGTGGTCAAGCGCGGACAGCAGATCGTGCTCGAAATGCCGAGCGATGTCACGTTCGCGTTCGACAAATACGACATCCAGCCGCGCTTTCGTCCGGTGCTCGATGCAGTCGCGCAGACCCTGTCGAAATACTCTGCGACGTATATCGACGTCGATGGCCACACCGATGCGATCGGCAGCATGGCCTACAACCAGACGCTGTCGGAAAAACGCGCCTTTTCCGTCGCCAACTATCTGTCAGAGCGCGAAGTGACCCCGGTACGCATGCATGTCGAAGGCTTTGGCAAGACCGAACCGATTGCGTCGAACGCCAGCATTTCCGGCCGCGCCGCAAACCGACGGGTGGAAATCGTCCTGACCCCTTACGTCGGCTGATCGCGCGCGACGCAAGATGGCAAAGCCCGGCGCGCAAATGCGCGCCGGGCTTCGGTTGCCCGATCGGGGTGGTTGCGGCAGGATCGCGGACGTGTCGATTTGCCTGACCGATCTGGAGTGCCCCCATGCCCCTGCTGCGCCTTGGTGCCATTATCGCCCTGCTGTTCATGGCGCCCACCGTCGCCGCGCAGGCATCGGCCGCACCCAAGGGAGAAGAACATGTGTTCACGATCCACAATTTCGCGACCGAGTCCGGCACCGTCCTGCCAGAGGCAAAGATCGTTTACGGCACTTACGGCACGCTGAACGCGGCAAAGGACAATGTGATCCTGGTCCCGTCGCATTACATGGCGGACTGGCACGGCTATGAATGGCTGATCGGCAAGGATCTGGCGCTCGATCCGGACCGCACTTTCATCGTCGCCACCGAAATGTTCGGCAACGGGCGATCGTCCTCGCCGAGCAACACCCCCGAACCGTTCCACGGCCCCCGTTTTCCGGTTACCACGATCCGCGACAATGTCGAGGCGGTGCGGCAATTGCTGGAACGGGAATACGGGATCACCCATGTTCACGCCGTCATCGGTTTCTCGATGGGCGCGCAACAGGCGTTCCAGTGGGGCGTCAGCCATCCCGACTTTGCCGATCGCATTGTCGCCACCTCGGGCACCGCCAGGACCTATGGCCACGGCATCGTCCGTCTGGAAAGCCAGATCGCGGCGATCACCGCAGACCCGACTTTTGCTGACGGCAATTACACCAAACCACCCGAAAAAGGCATCGAAGCCTTCAATCTGGTGTGGACCGCGTGGCTCTATTCGCAGGAATGGTGGCGCCGCGAACTGTGGCGCGAAGGCGCGCCGGCCGACGTCACGCTCGACAAGGTTATCCGGATGTACCGCACCAAATTCATCCCCGGCGCCGATGCCAACGACCTGATTCTGCAAATGCGTGCCTGGCAACGCCACGACGTCGGCACCACGCCCGGCTTTGGCGGCAACACCGAACAGGCCCTGCGCGCAATCAAGGCGCCGGTGCTCTACATGCCCGGCGCCACCGACCTCTATTTCCCTGTCGAGGACGCGCGCTACGAGGCGCAGTTCATTCCCCACGTCACGCTGAAACCGATCCCCAGCCTGTGGGGCCATCCCGCCGGCGCCGGCGCCAGCCCGGCTGATGGCAAATTCCTGAACGACGCGATCCGCGATTTCCTGAAATAGCTATCCCGTCGCGGCATCCAGCGGCAGCACGATATCGGTCAGTTTCCACGACAGGTTCACGCGCCGGAACACCAGCGTGGGGGGCTTGTCGTCGCCCTCGGTCGCGGGATGCGCGGTAAAGCGGTCCAGGCCCCTGCGTTCGATCACCCAGTGCGCGGGCGCGTCGGTCTGCGCCTGACCCGACTTGCGCACTTTGCCCTCGGCAACCAGCGCCTTGATCCCGTCCGGGCTGATCATTGCATCGATCACCTGGTCGGCAATCGTGACGGCAAACATCGCGCCCAGCGCGGCCAAAACGTTCGACCCACCCTTGTCCCCGGCCAGCTTGCCCACCACGGCCGTCTTCAACTGGCTTTTCAGCGATTCCCGCACGGCCGGGAAATCCACCTCGTCAGCCAGCGCATCGCGGTCGCCCGCCTGGGCCGACACCTTGAGATTGTGCATGGCGATCAACGGCGACGCCCAGAACCAGCCCCCCGCCGCGACCAGCAGAACTGCGGCAAATCCCGCCAGCCAACGCTTCATCGTCGCCTCCGTAGCACCTTCATCGGGTGCAAAGCTTCCGTCAGATGACCGCAGATTGCCGATCAATCGGCTTGCCTGCAAACGGCGCGACATCGATTTCGCCCTCGCGCTGGCGCGCCTGGGCAATGTCATAGCTGTTCTGCATCCGCGTCAACCTATCCATCGGCACGCCGAAAGTGCCTTCAATTAAACTTCGTCACCCCGGACCTGAGCCCGGATGAAGAGGTTCAATTGATCGAACTTCTATTCCATTACAATAGCTTAAAATGACATATTGCGTCAAGCTACGCTATACAGCCCTATTAGGCGCCTCGCGTCACTTCGCATAAGCCAGCACCAGGTCATACAGAAACGCGCGCCCTTTCATCAGTGACGCGACTTCAAGGTGTTCGTTCAGCCCGTGAATCCCGTTCAAATCCGGGTTCACCCAGATGCCGGGCGCGCCGTAGGTCGGGATGCCGACGGCTTCCAGATAGATGCCGTCGGTGGCGCCGGTCGACATGGTCGGGACCAGGGGTACGCCGGGGAAGTATCGGGCGGTCAGGGTTTCGATCGGGCCGATGACTTTCGGGTCCATCGGCGGGGCTTTGGCCAGCGGGTGATCGGGATCGGTGGTGGTGACGGTGACGCCCGGATCGTTGAACACTTTGGTCAGGTCCGTCCGCACATCTTCAAAGCTGTGGCCGGGAAAGATCCGGCAATTGACGATCGCGCCGGCGCGTTGGGGCAGGGCGTTGGTGGCGTGGCCGCCGTCGAGCATGGTGGCGACGCACGTCGTGCGCAAGGTGGAATGCATCGTGCGGTCGTGGTCGAGCAGGGCGACGGCGGCCTTGAACGCCGGGCTGTCGGGCGCAGCGCTGGCAACGGTTTGCATGGCTCGACCAACCGGACCGGGCTGCGTGCCGGCGGCTTTGGCAAAGAACGCGCGGGTGGTGTCGTTCAGTTCGGCGGGGAAATCGTAATCGCGCAGGCGCAGCAGGGCGTCGGACAACTGGTAGATGGCGTTGTCCCGGGTCGGGATCGAGCTGTGGCCGCCGGGATTGCGGGTTTCGACGCGATAGTCCTGCGATGCCTTTTCGCCGACCTGGACCGACATCGCGGTCAGGTGTCCGCCTGCGGACAGGGCCTTGCCGTCGGTGCGCCCGCCGCCGCCTTCGTTCAGCGCGAATTCGGCGTCGATCAGGTCGCGTTTGTTCCTGGCCAGCCACTCGGCGCCGTTGAACGCGCCGCTGGTTTCCTCGCCGCAGGTCAGCGCCAGTTTGAGCGTCCGGTGCAGTTTGACATGCCCCGCTTTCAGCCGCGCGAAAGTGTCGACCCAGACCGAGGCCATCGCCTTGTCGTCGAGCGTGCCGCGCGCCCAGAAATAGCCGCCCTCTTCGATCAGGGTGAATGGGTCGCGTGTCCAGTCGGCGCGCTTGGCCTCGACCACGTCGAGGTGGGCCAACAGCAGGATCGGCTTTTCGGTTTTCGACGTGCCGGGCAGGATCGCGACCAGGCCGCCGTCCTTCGGGTGTTCGGGCGTGGCGAAATAGGTGATCTGATCGTCGGCAAAACCGGCCGCCTTCAGATGCGCGCCCATGCGTTGCGCGGCGAGCGTGCAACTGCCGCCGGATTGCGTGGTGTTGGTTTCGACCAGTTCCTTGTACGTCGCGCGGAATGCCGGCTCGGTCGGGTCTTCGGCGGCAAGGGCGGCGTGTGATGTCATGGCCACCAGCGCGGCGCCGGCCAGAATGCGTGCGATCATTGGTTGTGCTCTCCCGATCAGAATGCGTAGGCGTGGATCAAGTCATTGAGAAAATGGCGTCCCGTCAACAACGATTGCGTCTCGATACGTTCGTCCAGCCCGTGCACGCCGTTGCCGTCGGGATCGCCCCACAGGCCCGGCACGCCATATGTCGGGATGCCGGCGGCGGTCAGAAATGTCGCATCGGTATAGCCATTGGCCAGCGTCGGCGTCAGCACGACGCCGGGCCAGTATTTCGCCACCAGCCGCTGCGCCGGCTCGATCACCTGGGGATCGAGCGGCGGCGGTGGGGGTGACGGGCGCAACGGCGGCAGCGCGGTCACGCCGACGTCGGGATCGCCGACGATGTGTTCGAGCGCGTGGCCGATCTCTTCGACGCTGTGGCCGGGAAAGATGCGGCAATTGACATTGGCGCGGGCGCGCTGGGCCAGGGCGTTGGGGGCGTGGCCGGCCTCGAGCATGGTCGCAACGCAAGTGGTGCGGATGTTCGCATGCAGGAACGCGTCGGTATCGACCTGCCACAGCGCCGCCTTGTCGCCGGGGTCGGCAGCGAGCGCGACCATGGCCAGACCGGTGGCATCGCCGCGCGCATGGCCGACCGCCTGAAAATAGGCGCGCGTGGTCGGGGTGAATTCGACCGGGAACGTGTAAGCCTCGATCCGGTCGAGCGCGTGGGCGAGTTGATAGATGGCGTTGTCGGGCCGGGGCGCGGAGCTGTGGCCGCCCCGGTTGCGGGTTTCGAGGCGGAAATTGGCAAAAATCTTTTCGCCGACCTGGATGGTCTGCGCGATGACTTTGCCCCCGGCGCTGACCGGCTCGCCGTTGGTGCCCCCGCCGCCGCCCTCGTTGAGCGCGAATGCGGCGTCGATCAGGTCGGGGCGGTTGGCGGCGAGCCATTGCGCGCCGTTGAACGCCCCGTTGGTTTCCTCGCCGCAGGTCAGCGCCAGTTTGATCGTGCGTTTCGGCCGGGCATGGTCCCGCGCCAGATGCGCCATGGCATCGACAAAGATCGCTGCCTGCGCCTTGTCATCAAACGCGCCGCGCGCATGGAAATAGCCCTGCGTCTCGATCAGCGTGAAGGGGTCGCGCGGCCAGTCTTCGGCCTTTGCCTCGACCACATCGATATGGGCGAGCAGCAACAGCGGCTTCAACGTGGTCGACCGGCCGGGCCAGATCGCGACCAGGCCGCCCTCTTTGGGATGGTCGGGCGCAGCAAACGCGATCAGTTGCGCATCGGCAAAGCCGGCCGCGCGCAAGATATCGGCCATGCGCGCCGCCGCCAGCGTGCAATCGCCATGTGCCAGCGTGGTATCGGTTTCGACCAGCGTGCGATAGGTGGCGCGAAATGCCGCTTCGTCGCCATCGGATGCGGCGTAGGCGGGACACGCCGACAGCGCGACGATGATCAACGGGAACAGGCGGCGGAGCATGGCCACGTCTTGTGCCAGCTTTTCGACCGCGCGCAATCCTCGCCAAGCCGGGAACACTGCTTCGGGTTGTGCAAAACGTGGCGGATTCGCTTGGGATTCTGGTGACAGGTGCTATGGCGAAGCCATGGCCAGCACCAACGAAAACATCCCCAACACCAATTCCTATGGCGCCGATTCGATCAAGGTCCTCAAGGGGCTTGATGCCGTGCGCAAGCGTCCCGGCATGTATATCGGCGACACCGACGACGGATCGGGCCTGCACCACATGGTGTTCGAAGTCTCCGACAACGCGATTGACGAGGCTTTGGCCGGGCATTGCGATCTGGTGCTGATCGAATTGAACCCCGACGGATCGGTTTCTGTCGAAGACAACGGACGCGGCATCCCCACCGGTATCCACGCCGGCGAAGGAATTTCCGCCGCCGAAGTGATCATGACCCAATTGCATGCCGGCGGGAAATTCGAAAACACCAGCGACGACAACGCCTACAAAGTGTCGGGCGGGTTGCATGGCGTCGGCGTGTCGGTGGTCAACGCGCTGTCCGAATGGCTGGAACTGACCATCTGGCGCGACGGGCGCGAGCACTGGATGCGGTTTGAACACGGCGACGCCGTCGCGCCGCTGATCGAGCGCGGGCCGGCGCCGGTGGTCGACGGAAAAGTGAAAAAGGGCACGCGGGTCAGCTTTTCTGCCAGCCACGACACATTCAAGAACGTCACCGAGTTCGATTTCGACAAGCTGGAACATCGCTATCGCGAACTGGCGTTCCTCAATTCGGGCGTGCGCATCCTGTTGCGCGACCGGCGTCATGCCGACGTCAAGGAGCACGACCTCTATTACGTCGGCGGCATCGCCGCCTTCGTCAAATATCTCGACCGCAACAAGCAGCCGCTGGTGCCCGAACCGATCGCGATCAGCGCCGAACGCGACGGCGTCGGCATCGACGTCTCGCTGCAATGGAACGACAGCTATTATGAAAATGTGCTGTGTTTCACCAACAATATCCCGCAGCGCGACGGCGGCACGCATCTGGCCGCGTTCCGCGCCGCGCTGACCCGCACGATCAACAACTATGCCGAACGGTCGGGTCTGCTGAAAAAGGAAAAGGTCACGCTGTCGGGCGACGACATGCGCGAAGGTCTGACCGCGATCGTCTCGGTCAAACTGCCCGATCCGAAATTTTCCAGCCAGACCAAGGACAAGCTGGTCAGTTCCGAAGTGCGTCAGCCGCTGGAAAGCCTGATGGCGGACAAGATGAACCAGTGGCTGGAGGAAAATCCGGCCAATGCCAAAGCGGTGATCCACAAAGTGATCGACGCCGCCGCCGCGCGTGAGGCGGCGCGCAAGGCGCGCGAACTGACCCGGCGCAAGGGGGCGATGGACATTGCCAGCCTGCCCGGCAAGCTGGCCGATTGCCAGGAACGCGATCCGTCCAAATGCGAACTGTTCCTGGTCGAAGGGGATTCGGCAGGCGGTTCGGCCAAACAGGGCCGCGACCGGACGATCCAGGCAATCCTGCCGCTGAAGGGCAAGATCCTGAATGTCGAGCGCGCGCGATTCGACCGGATCATCAGTTCAAAGGAAGTCGGCACGCTGATCCAGGCGATGGGCACCGGCATCCGCGATGATTTCAACATTGAAAAGCTGCGCTATCACAAGATCGTGATCATGACCGACGCCGATGTCGACGGCGCGCATATCCGCACATTGCTGCTGACCTTTTTCCATCGCCAGTTGCCCGAAATCATCAGGCAGGGGCATTTGTTCATCGCGCAACCGCCGCTGTACAAAGTCGCCAAGGGCCGCAGCGAAGTCTATCTCAAGGACAACGCCGCGCTCGACCGCTATCTGGTCGATGCCGGGCTGGCCGGCCGGGTGCTGGAAACCAGCGGCGGCGCGCGCGGCGGGGCGGATCTGGTCACACTGATGGATCATGCGCTGAAACTGCGCGACCTGATGGCATTCGTGCCGCGCCGTTATGACCCGGCGATCATCGAGGCGCTGGCGCTGGCCGGCGCATTCGATCCGACGCTGGATGACGACACGCGGCCGGCGGCGCTGGCACGCGGGGCGGCCTGGCTCGACCGCGGCGATCCCGAGGCGCGCTGGACCGCGCAGATTGCTGCCGAAGGCGGCTATCTGGTGCAGCGTCAATGGCGCGGGGTGACCGACCACCATGTGATCGAGGCCGGGTTCCTGATCAGCCAGGAGGCGCGCAGGCTGCACCGGCTGGCGGGCGAACAGGCCGAAGTCTATGAAGGCAAGGCACGCCTGGTGCGATCTGCCGCCGCGGCTGCCGAACCGGTCGAGCCCGTCGTCACCGGCGATGGCGAAGAGGAAACCCCGGCACCCGTTCGCGCCGGCGCCACCGGCGATGCGATCGGCCGACCGTCGCAACTGGTCGAGGCGGTGTTTGCCGCCGGGCGGAAGGGGCTGTCGATCCAGCGCTACAAGGGCTTGGGCGAAATGAACGCGGACCAGTTGTGGGAAACCACGCTCGACCCGGATCACCGCACTTTGCTGCAAGTCAAGATCGAGGACGCCGACGTGACCGACGAGATCCTGACCCGGTTGATGGGCGACGTGGTCGAACCGCGCCGCGAATTTATCCAGGACAACGCGCTCAACGTTGCCAATCTCGACGTGTGATGTCCCGAATCGGCACGGCTTGGCCGTGTCGATTGGCCGATGCGGGCAAAACGCGAGATCTTTGTTGCGCGCCGGGCTGTTGCGCGTGCTCTTCGCTTGCAGGGACCAGGTTAACCATTTATCTTTTTTTCATTCGCAGGTTCGCCAGCGAATCTTCTTTCCTGTCAGTCATTGGGCAATCGGCATGACATTCCTGGGCAATTCGGTACGAGTGATAACCGTGGTGGCAGGCACCCTGTTGGCAACGCCGGTCATCGCGCAGTCGCAGCCACTCGGCCTGACCGCCATGAGCGATTACAACCTGATCGTGCTGGGCGATCTCAACTCGTCCTCCGAAGTTGAGGGACGGACATTTGTCGGCGGTAATCTGACCGGCAATTCGTCGAATTACGAGATTTCCTCGTCGGTGCCGCCCGTGACCGGTGGCGTGCCGGGGCTGACCGTGGTCGGCAACGTCACTGGCGGGACCAAAAACCTCAACAACGGTTCGGGCGCGATTGTCGGCGGCAATGTCACCAGCGGGTTCAATCTGAACGGTTCGCCGCAGACGGTCGATGTCGGCGGTACGATCAGCAACACCAACGTTAACCAGAACACCGTCGTTTCGGGCCTGGACGCGAGCAATCCCGCCTTTGCCCAAAGCCTGACGCAATACAAGAGTGCCATGGGCACCAGCATGACCGGCCTTTCCTATCAGCTTGGCCAGCTTTCGAGCAACGCATCGGTCGCCATGAACGGCAGCACCGGCGTGTTCAACGTGCCGGCCCATGCCACCACGCCGACGGTGTTCAACCTGACCGCCAGCCAGCTCGCCGGGATGAGCGCGATCCAGTTCAACACCGACGGCAGCAACCTGGTCGTGGTCAATGTCACCGGCGCTTCGGTCGCGCTGTCGCAGAACTTCCTCGGCGGCACCGACAACCTGGGCCAGACCGTGATCTGGAACTTTCCCAATGCGACCTCGCTGACCGATACCACCGCATGGGGCGGATCGGTGCTGGCGCCGCTCGCGGCCGCCACCACCAGCAATTATATCCAGGGCTCCGCCGTGTTCGGCAGCCTGACGCAGAACGGCGAAATGCATATCGGCACGCTGGACGGCGGCTATAGCCTGCCGTCGTCACCGGTGGATGGCTCCACGACATCGTCGACGTCGAGCAGCGGCGGCTCCGCCGTGCCGGAACCGGGGATGTTGGCGCTGTTTGGCATTGGCGCGGCCGGGCTCGTGTGGCGGCGGCGGCGCGCAACAATACAGGCGGCGTGAGACAACCCGGCCAACGGCCATTGGCGATACGTCACCAGCCCATCAAGCGGTGAACTTCGCTGCCTGCTTTGATTGCCAATCGCGACACACTGCAATGACTGCCGCGATCGAGAGACCGCTCGCGGCAGCGAGGCCAGCGAGGACACCACCTGCCGGTGCGCCCACAACACCACCTGCCAGCGCGCAGAGGATCAGGGCGGTGCCAAGGAGGTAGAACGGTCGGAACGAGGCAGCGGCTGCGATCGGCAGGAAGTGCAACCCGACAACCAACGCCATCGCGGGGAGAAGCAGGTCGGGGCGGTGCACGTTGATGACGATGTTGGAGGCGAGAACGAGGCCAATGCCCTCGCCAATGCTGCTCCACATGATCGCGCGTTCCGCCTTTTCGGATGGCTTGATGCCTTGACCAGGCATACGAATGACGATGCCTGCCGCAAAGCCGATCGCCGCAAAAAGGACAAACGGTAGAGCCAGACCAAGGCCGAAAACATGGTACTGCCAGTACATTGTTGTTGCCGCGAACACGGCCCCGAAGAAGCTCATTATCAACGCGCCCCAAGCACCCACGGCAGCCATCCCCTTCGATCGAGACACCGGCATGTTATGTCCGTTTTCGAGCGTCCGTCGAGTCGAATTGAGCCGCTGAAAGTTGACGGGATGCAAGGGTGATAGCCCATGGGCGCTGACTTATTGAGGCAGGGTCCCGCTTCGCCCTTGCGCGCTTGGTCGGCCGGGTGTCGAAAAGCTGGATACCGGATCAAGGCCGGTATGACGATGAATGTTATGTTGCGCCTGGGGGCGATGGCCCTTTCCTGCCGGAAGCAAAAAGATGCCATCCCCAGACAAAAAGGGCCCGGCCTGCCAAATGGCAAACCGGGCTCTTCTCTGTCAGATCGGGCGCCTTACTCGGCAGCAATTCCGGCCGCGCTGAACATATCGAGCGAAATTTCGCTCGAGGGTTCGATATTCGCGGCGGTGCGCGCGTTGCGGCGGCCGTCGAAGGCGGACCAGACGTCGTTCCAACTGCCGCGCGTGGCGGCCTTGGAATATTCCGTCGCGCGGGTTTCGAAGAAGTTGGCATGTTCGACGCCGTTGAGCAGCGGGGTGAGCCAGGGGAGCGGGTGATCTTCGATCATGTAGATCGGTTGGAAGCCGAGCTGGTTCAGGCGCCAGTCGGCGATGAAGCGGATGTAGCGCTTGATTTCCTTGGCGCTCATGCCGGGGACGGGGCCTTGTTCAAAGGCGAGATCGATGAAGGCGTCTTCGAGGCGGACGGTTTTCTGGCAACAGTCGATGATGTCTTCTTTGACCGCTTTGGTCAGGCAGCCGCGTTCCTGGACAAAGGCGTGGAACAGGCGGGTGATGCCTTCGCAGTGGAGCGTTTCGTCGCGGATCGACCAGGTGACGATCTGGCCCATGCCCTTCATCTTGTTGAAGCGGGGGAAATTCATCAGCATGGCGAACGAGGCGAACAGTTGCAGGCCTTCGGTAAAGCCGCCGAACATCGCCAGGGTGCGGGCGATGTCTTCATCGGTGTCGACGCCGAACTGTTGCAGATAGTCGTGCTTGGCGCGCATTTCCTCGTATTCGAGGAACATGCCATATTCGCTTTCGGGCATGCCGATGGTGTCGAGCAAGTGCGAATAGGCAGCGATGTGCACCGTTTCCATGTTGGAAAAGGCGGCGAGCATCATTTTGACTTCGGTCGGTTTGAACACGCGACCGTATTTGTCGTGATAGCAGTCCTGCACTTCGACATCGGCCTGGGTGAAGAAGCGGAAAATCTGCGTCAGCAGGTTGCGTTCATGCTCGCTGATATTCTGTGCCCAATCGCGGCAATCTTCGCCCAGCGGCACTTCTTCGGGCATCCAGTGCACCTGCTGCTGCCGTTTCCAGAATTCGTAAGCCCACGGATATTCAAACGGCTTGTAGGTCTTGCGGGCTTCGAGAAGTGACATGGCCGGGGTCCTATGGAACGGAATCTTGGTTTAGCAGATTGTTGAGGGGGCGTAACGAGGTGCCAGGCGCAAAGGTTTGATCCCGACGGGCATCATTCAGGCGTGGCAAACCCCCACCCGACCCTCCCCTTCTGGGGGAGGGCTCAGGTTTGCGCCGATCATTGGCAGGCCAGACACTCTTCGTAATCGGTCTGTTGCAGTTCGATCACCGGCGCGCTGGCGGTGTTATCGGCCTCGACCCCGCCGGCAAAGCCCGCGCGCTGCACCGATTTCGAGCGCAAGTAATAGAGCGACTTGATGCCCTTTTCCCACGCCTGATAGTGCAGCATCAGCAAGTCCCACTTGTCGACATCGGCGGGGATATAAAGGTTCAGCGACTGCGCCTGGTCGATATAAGGCGTGCGGTCGGCGGCGAATTCGAGCAGCCAGCGCTGGTCGATTTCAAAGCTGGTCTTGTAGACCGCCTTTTCCTCGGGACTGAGAAAATCGAGGTGCTGGACCGAACCGTTGTGTTCGAGGATCGAATTCCACACATTGGTGGAATCCTTGGATTTCGATTGCAGCAGCTTTTCGAGATACGGGTTCTTGACCACGAACGAGCCCGACAGCGTCTTGTGGGTATAGATATTGGCCGGGATCGGCTCGATGCAGGCCGACGTACCGCCGCAGATGATCGAGATCGACGCGGTCGGGGCGATTGCCATCTTGCACGAAAACCGCTGCATCACGCCCATGTCGGCAGCATCGGGGCACGGCCCGCGTTCCTGCGCCAGCAGCAGCGAGGCCTCGTCGGCGCGCGCGGCGATGTGGCGGAACATTTTCAGATTCCACGCCTTGGCCATCGCGCTTTCGAAACCGATGCTCTTTTTCTGCAGGAACGAGTGGAAGCCCATCACGCCCATGCCGACCGAGCGTTCGCGCGCGGCGGAATATTTGGCGCGCGCCATTTCGTTGGGCGCACGGTCGATGAAATCCTGCAGCACGTTGTCGAGGAAGCGCAGCACGTCGCCGATGAACTGCTTGTCCTCGTGCCATTCGTCCCAGGTTTCGAGATTGAGCGAGGACAGACAGCACACCGCGGTGCGATCGTTGCCGAGATGGTCGCGCCCGGTCGGCAGAGTGATTTCCGAACACAGGTTCGACGTCGAAACCTTCAGGCCCAGATCGCGATGATGGCGCGGCATGGTGCGGTTCACCGTGTCGGAAAACACGATATAGGGCTCGCCGGTGGCGAGACGCACTTCGACCAGTTTCTGGAACAGGCTGCGCGCATCGACTTTGCCGCGAACCGCCCCGTCCTTGGGGCTTTTCAGTTCGAATTCACGGCCGTCGCGCACCGCCTCCATAAAGTCGTCGGTCAGCAGCACGCCGTGATGAAGGTTCAGCGCCTTGCGGTTGAAATCGCCGCTGGGCTTGCGGATTTCGAGGAATTCCTCGATTTCGGGGTGCGAGACATCGAGATAGCAGGCGGCCGAACCGCGCCGCAGCGAGCCCTGCGAAATTGCCAGAGTCAGGCTGTCCATCACGCGCACGAACGGAATGATGCCGCTGGTCTTGCCGTTCAGGCCGACGCTTTCGCCAATACCGCGCACATGGCCCCAATAGGTGCCGATGCCGCCACCGCGCGCGGCCAGCCAGACGTTTTCATTCCACGTCGCGACGATGCCTTCCAGGCTGTCCTCGACCGAATTGAGATAGCACGAGATCGGCAACCCGCGCCCGGTGCCGCCGTTGGACAGCACCGGCGTCGCCGGCATGAACCACAGGCGCGAGATATAGTCATACAGCCGCTGCGCATGGTCGGCATCGTCGGCATAGGCCACCGCGACGCGTGCGAACAGATCCTGATAGGTTTCGCCCGGCAGCAGATAGCGGTCGTTGAGCGTGTCCTTGCCGAACACGGTCAGCAGCGCATCGCGCGAGGCATCGGTGCGGACGTCAAACCGGCGCGCGTGCACCGCTTTGGAATCTTCCTGATGCAGGCGCGCCTGCGGGGCGACCAACGCCTCTGTCGCTGGATCTTTTGTCATGAAACCGACTGCCTTTTCCGCGTCGGCCAGCGCTGCGCCGGCCAGATCCGCGACGGCCCCGTCCAGACCAAATCCGCCTTCTGCCGCTTCGCCATCACCAGTCCTGAAATCCACGCCACAATCCTTCGAATAGCAAATCCCGATCTCCGCAGCGGATCGGCAGCCGACTCACCCGTTCGGGCCGAATGTACCACCACGCAGAACAAACCGTGAATCATATCGGCACGACCCGGACCTTCACGGCCTGGCAACAAACGCTCTGCAGCGACAGTATGGATGCGCCGTCACCGCATCATGCCCCATATGGGATGCATGCTGTCTGCAACTAGGTCTTGAGGTCACTGGTCAATGCAACCACTACCTATAGTGCCCCATCGCTCGCGAGAGACAAGGGGGTAAAGCCCACGCGTCCGATTCGGTTCGTCGCACGCACGATTCGTTTCATCGCGATGACAGCCATTGTGCGGTGCAGCGACGCGTGGGCAAAGCGGCATTTCAAGCACCAATCGCAGCGCCGCAAATAAAATTCGGCCGATTTGACGATCCTGTGGACAATGGGGCTGTCCAGACCCATCTGGCAGATTATCCACTGTCCCGGTTGCAATGGGTCAGCGGTGGGGGACCAGGCGCCGTGTTCAATCTGATATCGCTGATCGTGAGCGGGCTGATCGTCGGCGTGCTCGCCCGCTGGATCTATCCGGGCGTCGTGCCGATGGGCCTTGGCCACACCATAGCGCTAGGCATCGGCGGTTCGCTGGTCGCGGGGCTGGCCGCAAGCTGGCGCGACGGCCGGCCGTGGGGCGAAGGTTTCAGCCGCGCCGGCTGCATCGCCTCGGTGCTGGGTGCCATGCTGCTGATCTTCATCGGCAGGCATTTGTAGTTCGGGGCAGGCGTCCTGCCTGTTCCCGTCAGGGAACCAGGACAGTATCGCGTGCGGCGGGGTGCGTGGCGGGATAGTCCTGGTTGAAATGCAGGCCGCGGCTTTCGCGCCGGGCCCGCGCGCTCATCACGATCAGTTCAGCGGTCTGCAGCAGGTTGCGCAGCTCGATCAGGTCGGCAGTCACGCGGAAATGGTCGTAATACTCGTTCACTTCGTTCTTGAGCAGCTCGATCCGGTGCGCCGCGCGTTCCAGCCGTTTGTTGGTGCGCACGATGCCGACATAGTTCCACATGAACCGCCGCAACTCGGTCCAGTTCTGCTTGATCACCACTTCCTCGTCCGAATCGGTGACGCGGCTTTCATCCCACGGCCGGATCGGCGGCGGCGCGGCAAAATCGTCCCAGCGGGCCAGGATGTCGCGCGCCGAGGCATCGCCGAACACAAAGCATTCGAGCAGACTGTTCGATGCCAGACGGTTGGCGCCGTGCAGCCCGCTTTCGGAACATTCGCCGATGGCATAGAGCCCGGCGAGGTCGGTCCGACCGGCCTGGTCGATCAGCACCCCGCCACAGGTATAGTGCTGCGCCGGAACCACCGGGATCGGTTGACGGGTCATGTCGATCCCCAGCGACAGCAGCCGTTCGTGAATGTTGGGAAAATGGGCGCGGACAAAGTCCGGGTCCTTGTGACTGATGTCGAGATGGACAAAGTCGAGCCCCAGCCGCTTGATCTCGTGGTCGATCGCACGAGCGACAATGTCGCGCGGCGCCAGTTCGGCCCGTGGGTCGAACCGCGGCATGAAGCGTTCGCCGGTGGTCGGCAGCCGCAGATGACCACCTTCACCGCGCACCGCCTCGGTGATCAGCAGGTTCTTGACCTCGAGATTGTACAGGCAGGTCGGGTGGAATTGCATGAATTCCATGTTCGACACCCGCGCGCCGGCACGCCAGGCCATCGCAATGCCATCGCCAGTGGCGCCACGCGGAGCGGTGCTGAACAGATAAGTGCGCCCTGCCCCGCCGGTGGCCAGGATGGTGGACCTGGCAACATGGCATTCGACTTTGCCGGTCTGCGCGTCGAATGCATAGACGCCCCAGACGCGTTGACCGACATCGGTCCCGGCTTCGGATTGCCGCGAAGTGCCGGCACGGTGGCGGTCGGTAACGAGGTCGATCGCGACGCTATGCGGGCGCAACACAATGTTGGGGTGCGCGCGCGCCGCCGTGATCAGCGCCTCTTGCACGGCAAAGCCGGTGGCATCGTCGACATGGACGATACGCCGGTGCGAATGGCCGCCTTCGCGCGTCAGATGCAGCGTGCCAGCCTCTTCATTGAACGGGACGCCAAGGCCGGCGAGACGGAGGATCGCCTCGGGCGCGTGCTCGACCACGAATTCGACCGTTTCGCGCCGGTTGAGGCCGCCGCCGGCGATGATCGTGTCGCGGATGTGATCGTCGAACGTATCTCCTTCATCCAGCACGGCGGCGATGCCGCCCTGCGCCCATGCCGTCGAACCGGCATCGAGCGCACCTTTGGCCAGGACCAGCACTTTCAAACGCTCGGCCAGCACCAGAGCTGCGGTCAGGCCGGCCGCGCCCGACCCGATAATCAATACGTCATGTTCCGTCACGGCAATCTGATCCCGGCAAAATCGGCAAAATGCATTTGCAATGCGCCTAGACCATCATGCAAAAAAGTGGGAACCGGTTTTTTGCGAAGGCGATCCGGCGCCAACATAACATTGGCCCTTGATCCGCCTCTCGGTCAGTCTGGCACTCGCGCTTTCCAAAAGTTAACACTCGCGCAGACATCAGCAATATGATATAGCGATTGATATAATTTTCCGTACTTCAAATGGAAAAGGGTCTCATGCACCTTGGTCGGCTTTCGTGCCTCTTCAACTCCCATCGCCCTGAACGACGGACCGTTGAATGGAACGGCCTGAGCTATGTCGGCACCTGCAAGTCATGCAGACGACACATTCGCCGTGCAAGCAAAGGTGGCTGGCGCGGAAATGCCGCTGAAGCGCCGCAGCCGTCCAGAAGTGATGGTTAACGCGATTTAGTCTTCACTCTTTACTTCTTCATCCCGATTTTGGGAGGTCAGACTTGCGCTGGTCAAAGTCACAAATACGTCTTCGAGATCCGCTTCCCGCGTGGTGACGTCAACAATACCCAAACCGGACTCCTGAACCAGCGCCAGGACCTGCCCGGCGCTGGTCCGGTCCTTGTCATAAGAAATTTCGAGTTGCCGTTCGCCAGTCAGCACGCTGCGAAGGAAAAGTTGGTGTTGCGGCGCAACGTCAATCGGCCGGTCGAGCGTCAGCATGACGAGCTTTTCGCGCGCCATATCGACGAGTTCACGAGTCGGCTGGTCGGTGATCAGCCGGCCGTGGTTGATGATGGCGATGCGGTCGCACAGCTCTTCGGCTTCTTCGAGGTAATGCGTGGTCAGGACCACGGTCACCCCCCGCCCGTTGAGCTGGCGCACAAGTTCCCACAACTGGCGGCGCAGTTCGACATCGACGCCTGCGGTCGGTTCATCGAGCACCAGCACCGGCGGGGCATGCACCATCGCCTTGGCAATCAGCAGGCGGCGCCGCATCCCGCCCGACAGCGATCGCGCATGGGCATGGGCCTTGTCGGCCAGATGCACCGCTTCGAGCAGCTCCATCGACCGGCGGCGCGATTGCGGCACGCCATACAGCCCGGCCTGGATTTCCAGCACCTCAAGCGGGGTAAAGAATGGGTCGAACACCACTTCCTGCGGCACGATCCCGATCGAGGCCTTGGCATTGCGACGATCGCGGTCGATGTCGTGGCCCCAGATTTCGACCGTGCCCGACGTTTTCATCACCAGCCCGGCCAGCGTGTTGATCATCGTCGACTTGCCCGCGCCGTTGGGGCCAAGCAGGCCATACACCAGCCCGCGCGGCACATCGAGGCTGACCCCCGACAATGCCAGTTTGCCTTCGCCCTGGCCTTTGCCGGCAGGGGCATAGCGTTTGACAAGATCGCGGATGCGGATAGCGGGGGTCGGTTCCATAACCCCTCCCTGCCGTGCCAGGCGCGGCCCGTAAAGGGCTTGCTGCGACCTTGTCGGCGCGCGCGGCTTTTGCTAGCGCGCAAGTCATGCGTACCACCCCCGTAACAAGCTTTACCGCCTCTGCCAAAGTCTGGTGCGATGGCGCCGACGATATCCGTTCGACGGGAGGTTTTAAGCCCTCTGCGCTCGGCCATCCCCGCGTCTGGCTGGAAATCGATGAAAAGGGCTATGCCGATTGCGGGTATTGCGACCACCGCTTTGTCCTGAAGGGTGGCCCGGCCGATACCAGCGGCATGCGCGGCTCGACCGATTGATTGCACAAGGACTCTGTAGCAAGCCGGGCAATCACCGCCTATATGATGCGGTGATGACAGATATGACCGATCCCCGCTCGCTGCTCTACCGTCCCGGTCTGTTGACTCCGGACGATGCCCGCCGCCTGACCGCCGACGCGCTTGGCGCATGCGATGATGGCGAATTGTACCTGCAATTCATCGCCAGCGAGAGCTTCGGCTTTGACGACGGGCGCCTCAAGACCGCCGACTATTCGCGCGATGCCGGATTCGGCCTGCGCGGGGTTTCGGGCGAAATGACCGGTTTTGCCCATGCCAACGAGATTTCGGCCGCCGCGATCGCCCGCGCCGGTGAAACGTTGAAACTGCTCGATCCGGCAAAGGGCCCGCCGGCGGCCGCGCCACGGCCCAGCAACCGGCATCTCTATACCGATGCCTCGCCGCTCGATGCGGTGCCGTTCGAGGCCAAAGTGCGCCTGCTCGAAGCGATCGATACCGCCGCACGGGCGCGCGACCCGCGCGTGGTGCAAGTGTCCGCATCGCTGTCGGGCAGTTGGTCGGTGATCGAAATCGTCCGCGCCGACGGGTTTGTCGGGCATGACATCCGCCCGCTGGTCCGGCTGAATGTCGGGATCGTGGTCGAACAGGACGGCCGACGCGAAACCGGCAATTTCGGCCTGGGCGGGCGGCGCCTGTATGATGACCTGTTTCAACCGGACACCTGGAACCGCGCCATCGACAGCGCACTGGCGCAGGCGCTGGTCAATCTGGAAGCGGTGGCAGCTCCGGCGGGCGAAATGACCGTGCTGGTCGGCCCCGGCTGGCCGGGCGTGCTGCTGCACGAAGCGGTCGGCCATTGCCTCGAAGGGGATTTCAACCGCAAGGGCACCAGCGCCTTTTCCGGCCGCATCGGCCAGCGCGTCGCCGCACCGGGGGTGACAGTGGTCGATGACGGCACGCTTGGCAACGAAGCCGGCGGTGGGCGACGCGGATCGCTGTCGATCGACGACGAAGGCACCCCGACGCAGGAAAACGTGCTGATCGAGGACGGCATCCTCAAGGGCTATATGCAGGACCGGCTCAACGCCCGGCTGATGGGGGTCGACCCCACCGGCAACGGGCGGCGCGAAAACTATGCCCATGCGCCGATGCCGCGGATGACCAACACGTTCATGCGCGCCGGTAACGACGATCCGGCCGAATTGCTGTCGCGGGTGAAGAACGGCGTCTTTGCCAAATCCTTCGGCGGCGGCCAGGTCGATATCACCAGCGGCAAATTCGTGTTCACGTGTACCGAGGCCTATATCGTCGAGAATGGCCGTATCGGTGCGCCGATCAAAGGCGCCACGCTGATCGGCGACGGCCCGACCGTGCTGACCCGCGTCAGCGGCATCGGCAACGACATGGCGATCGACGAAGGCGTCGGCATCTGCGGCAAAGGCGGCCAGAGCGTGCCCGCCGGAGTCGGCCAACCGACGCTGTTGATCGATGGGTTGACAGTGGGCGGCACGGGCTGAAGTCAGCCGGCGTTCAGCAAATCCATGGCAGTCTGTTCCTGCTCATAGGCAAAGGATGCAGTCGATGATTCGCGAACGTCACAAGCTGGTCCTGGCGCTGGGCTGTGCGATTGCCATCATCGCTGGCGCGGCTGTCGCCGATGCCCGGCCAAAGCTGACCGGTGAACAGGAACTGGCCGAAATGCTGGGCGACCGTGTCGCCGGAAAGCCGGTCGATTGCATCAACTTGCCCCTCGTCAGTTCTTCGACGGTGATCGACAAGACCGCGATCGTCTATCAACAGGGCAGCACTTATTATGTGCAGCGGCCGCGCGTCGGCGCGGAATCGCTCGATCGCGATGATATCCTGGTGACCCGCCTGACGACATCGGAACTGTGCAGCATCGACACCGTGCAACTGCATGACCGCACATTGGGATTTTGGCGTGGCTTTGTCGGATTGGACAAATTCGTGCCCTATACGCGGCCGCCCAAGGTCAGCCCGGCGCAATAAACCGGACTTGGCAGCGGCCTGTGCAAATGGTTAAGGCGGGGCATGCTCCTGCGCCTTGCCACCCCCGATGATATCGACGCTCTGGCCGATCTTGGCCGTCGTTCGTTTGTTGCCAAGTTCGGTAACTTGTACAGTCAGGCCAATCTCGCAGCGTTTCTGCGCGAAAGCCACAGCCCCGAAAAAGTCGCCCGCGAACTGGCTGATCCAGCGATGGCGATCGCGGTGATCGAGGCCGACGGCGTGATCGTCGCCTTCTGCAAGATCACCTTTGCCAGCACGCTGCCCCGCCACAGCGATGCGAAAGCCCCGTTCGAGCTGAAACAGCTCTATACCGACCCCGACCAGGTGGGACGCGGGCTGGGCGCGCGGCTGATGGACTGGGCACTTGACCAGGCGCGCGGGGTCGGTGCAGACGAATTGCAATTGTCGGTCTATGCCGACAATCCCGATGCGCAGCGGTTCTATGCCCGTTACGGCCTGCGCAAAGTCGCCGACATCACCTTTCGCGTCGGCGATCACATCGATCCCGAAATCTTGATGGCGGTCGGTTTGTGACCCCGTCCGATGCAGGAGCACGCCGCATGATCGTTCGTGGATTGGCCGCCGCCGTTCTGGCGCTGACGGCGACCGCCGCCAGCGCCGAGCCGACCTCACTCGATCTGACAAAATACCATGGCAAAGTGGTGCTGGTCGATTTCTGGGCGTCGTGGTGCGGGCCGTGCAAGCTGGCCTTTCCTTTCATGGCAAAGCTTTCCCGCCAATACCGGCCCGGCGATGTCGTGGTCATCACGATCAATGAAGAACGCCAGCGCGCACCGGGCGAAGCATTTCTGCACCAGGTGCAGTCAAATCTGCCGGTGATCTGGGACAGCGCCGGAACCATTGGAAAAGCATGGAATGTCAACGAAATGCCGACCACCTTGCTGTTCGACCGCAGCGGAAAGATGCGTTTTCGCCATCAAGGCTTTGTTGTCGACAAGGAACCCGAATACCAGGCGCAACTGGATGGTCTGATCAAGGAACATTGATTGGGGTGCGGACCCATTACCGGCGCGCAGATAACGAGTCCGTGCCCCAAATTGGAAACGTTTGCCGCCCCGAACCGGTAACATGTTGGCAAGGATAACTGAATTATATCCGTTACGAAGTGTCGATTGCCACGGTTCCGATTCCGGTCCTGTCGCGATGAAGGGGTGGCGGTTTGTCCATGCACAGCGAAGGCCAGGAACCACCGCCCGCCTGGGGCCCGCGCGACACGGATGGCCAGGTGCGTTCGGGTGCCGAACTGCGCGGTGCCCCGCGCTTTGCGCTGTTGCTGCGCGTGGCCAAGCTGGTGGTCGACGGCCGCGAACGATTCTGCGTCATCCGTGATGCATCGGCAACCGGTCTCAAAGTCCGGCTGTTCGGGCCCCTGCCACACCCTGCGGAGATCGCGATCGAACTGGCCAATGGCGACCGACACCGTGTCGAATGTGTGTGGAATGCCAACGACTACGCCGGCTTGCGCTTTCTCGAACCGATCGAACTTGATCGCCTGCTCGACGAAGCCCGCGGCGCGGGACAGCGCCGCCATGTCCGGTTGCGCATCGCATTCGACGGCCTGCTGCATTCGGGCGGAGAGGCCGTGGCGGTGTCGTTCCGCGATATTTCGCAGCAGGGTGCGTCGTTCGAAAGTGAAAAATGGCTGCTGCTGAACGAACTGGTCAAGATCGAGACGCCCATTTTGCCGCCGATCTACGCCAAAGTGCGCTGGCGCGACCATCCGCACTATGGCGTCATCTTTGAACAGACGTTTCAACTGGAAGAACTTGCCCGGCACTGTGTCGGCCTGCCGGGACCAGCCCCGCATGACCAGCAATCAGGTCACAAAGTCGGCTGCAACTAATGCGGTGGATTCGACGTCCGATCAATGAAACCTCGTCACCCAGGATCATGTCCCGAGTGACGAAGTTTAGTTGAAGTCACTTGAGATTCACCACATTGGCGACCGGTTCGATTGCCGCCCGACCACTGCGAAATTTCGCGAAACCCCACCTTAACGTTAACCATCCCTTATCCAATTTCGTTCACCTCCGTCGCATGGCAATTGTCAAGGCAAGGGGCTGATGATGGCGGGCGAAATCGACACGCAGGCGGGGAACGGCGGGACGCAAGCGCAGTATGATGTTGATGTGGCAATCATCGGGGCGGGGCCGGCCGGACTGACTGCGGGTTACCTTCTGTCGCGTCAGGGCTACAAAGTCGCGATTATCGAAAAGGACCAGAATTACGTCGGCGGCATCAGCCGCACGGTGGAACACGATGGGTATCGCTTCGACATCGGCGGACACCGGTTCTTTTCCAAATCCCAGGCGGTTGTCGATCTGTGGAACGAAATTCTGCCCGACGATTTCATCCAGCGTCCGCGGATGAGCCGGATCTATTACGAGGGCAAGTTCTATAGCTATCCGCTGCGCGCCTTTGAAGCGCTGGGCAATCTCGGCATCCTGCGCTCGACCGCCTGCATGGCGAGCTATGTCTGGCAGCGCCTGTTCCCGATCAAGGACGTGCGCAGCTTTGAAGACTGGACCAGCAACCAGTTCGGCAAAAAACTCTACTCGATCTTTTTCAAGACCTACACCGAAAAGGTGTGGGGCATGCCTTGCGACGAAATGAGCGCCGACTGGGCGGCGCAGCGCATCAAGGGCCTGTCGCTAGGCGCAGCGGTGTTCGACGGGCTGAAGCGCAGTCTGGGGCTCAACAAGCGGCCCAACAACGGCATGCAGACCAAGACCCTGCTCGAAACTTTCCGTTATCCGCGCCTCGGGCCCGGCATGATGTGGGACGCGGCACGCGACCGCATCGTCGAAGCCGGGGGCCTGGTGCTGATGGGCCATGGCCTGAAACAACTGGCCGGCGACGGCCGGGGTGGCTGGCGCATGACATCGACCCGGGTTGCCGATGGTGGCGAAACGGTGATCCGCGCGGCCCATACGATCAGTTCCGCGCCGATGCGCGAACTGGCCGCGCGCATCCACCCGCTGCCGCAAAGCACGCTGGAGGCAAGCAAGCTGCGTTATCGCGATTTCCTGACCGTTGCGCTCAAGATCCGGTCCGAGGACCTGTTTCCCGACAACTGGATCTATATCCACGACAGCAAAGTCCGCGTCGGGCGCATCCAGAATTTTCGTTCGTGGTCGCCCGAAATGGTCCCCGATGAAGGCGTTGCCTGCGTCGGTCTGGAATATTTCTGCTTTGAAGGCGACGATCTGTGGGCCTCGACCGACGATGCGCTGATCGACCTCGCGACGAAGGAAATGGCGATCCTGGGTCTGGTCAAGCCGGAACAGGTGATCGGCGGCACGGTGGTGCGTCAGGAAAAGGCCTATCCGGTCTATGACGACGAATATGCCGCCAATGTCGCAGCCATGCGCACCGAACTCGAAGCGGCCTATCCGACGCTGCATCTGGTCGGACGCAACGGCATGCATCGCTACAACAACCAGGACCATGCGATGATGACCGCGATGCTCAGCGTGGAAAACATCCTTGCCGGATCGCGCATCTATGACATCTGGTGCGTCAACGAAGATGCCGAATACCACGAGGCCGGCGGCGAAGGCGATGCCAAGGCGCTGCCCAGCCGCCCCGGCCACCGCGAAATCAGCGCCGACCAGCAGGCCGCGCTCGATTCGGTGCGCGACGTGCCGGAACGGATCGGCAAAGGCGGTCGCAAGGCAGCCTGAACCGGTTGGCGGCCACGCCGGTATCTATCCGGCCGGCCCCGATCCGATGGTCATGCCCTGGTCGGGGCTGTGCAGGGATTGGTTTTTCATCAATGGTCCAGGACACGCACGCGCTTGCACAATCATCAACGCTGCTGCGATCAGGCGGCAGCACCGCTGCTGCGACTGCGCGCGGCGGGTCGTGGCAGTTGCGTGTGGTGGTCATGTGGCTAGTGCTGGTGGTCATGCTACTGGCCGTCAAGGCATCGAGCATCGCGTCTGAACGCTTTCCCGATCCCGACGACGCGCTGCGGTTAATTGAAGTGCGCGATTTGCTGGGTGGGCAAGGCTGGTTCGATTTGCACCAGTATCGCATCGCCGCCCCCGAAGGCGTCCTGATGCACTGGTCCCGCCTGGTCGATATCCCGCTGGCGGCAATGATTTTCGTTCTGCGTCCGCTGCTTGGCACGCAGATGGCTGAACTGGTGACCGTCGTGTTGGTCCCGCTGTTGACGTTGCTGGCAACGCTGATGCTGGTCGGCCGGCTGACCGCGAAATTTTTCGACACCGAAGCGGTGGGCATCGTCTGTTTGGTGACAGGCATCGGCGAGCCGCTGCTGATGCAAATGACGCCACTGCGAATCGATCACCATGGCTGGCAGGTCGTGCTGGCGCTCGCCGCGCTCAACGGCCTTGCCGCGCGCGATGCTGTGCGCGGCGGACTGGTGATCGGCGCATCGCTTGCGGCGCTGCTGGCCATTTCAATCGAAGGACTGCCGATCACGGCAACGTTCCTTGGCGTGCTCGCGCTGCGAGGCCTGATCGGCCCGGCACGAGGATCATTTGCCGGATTGGCTTCGGCCAGTCTCACGCTGGCGCTGGGCAGCAGCGCGATTTTTCTCGCCACGCGCGGGCTGGGTGACCTTTCCACCCATTGCGACCAGATTTCCCCGATCCATCTCGCACTGTTCGGCCTGTGCGCACTGGGCAGCGGCGGGTTGTTTGTGCTGGCGCCGCGCCGATGGCCGGTGGCGCTGGGCATGCTGGGTGCGACCGGCATCGCGACGCTGGCGCTTTATCTGGGGGTTGCGCCGCAATGCCGGGGCGGGGCGTTTGTTGCGCTCGATCCCCTGGTCTATCAGTACTGGTACCAGGCAGTCGGTGAAGGCTTGCCGTTCTGGCACGCGCCGCTGGCGACTGCGATTGAAACCATCGGCGTGCCGCTGGTCGGGCTGCTTTCGATCGCAGTGCTGTGGCGCAATGCCGAAAGCGCCAAGGAACGCGCGTGGTGGATCGACCATGCGCTGGTGCTGGCCGGCGCCTTGCTGATCGCCGCAACATTGTCGCGCGCATCCGCCACGGCCTGCGCGATTGCCGCCATGCCGACCGGCGTGCTGTTGCTACGCTGGATCGTCGCGCTGCGCGACCAACGGCCATTGCGCCGTATCGCGTGCTATGTCGTGATCCTGGTGATGCTGATGCCGCCGCTGCCGGTGGCGGCATGGACCAAGCTGAACGCCTTGCGCACAGGCCACACGGTGCAAGCCGACCAGCCGAAAATGACGCGATGCAATTATATCGCGGCCGCGCACGGGTTGGACGCGATACCGGCGACCGACCTGTTCTTGCCGCTCGACATCGGCCCCGATATTCTGGTGCGATCGCACCAGCGCGTCGTCGCGACCGGCCACCATCGCGGCGCGGCGGCGATGCATGACGTGATCGCCGCGTTCCTCGGCACCCCGAATCAAGCCCACGCCATCGTCACCCGACGCCACGCCACACTGATCGCGGTGTGCCCGGACATCCCCGAAGTGGCGAATTACAAATATTACGCGCCCAACGGATTCATGGCGCAATTGGTGCGCGGCCAGACGCCGGGCTGGCTGGAACCGGTCAATCTGGCCCCCGGCAGCCAGATGCTGTTCTGGCGCGTAAAAAGCTGAATGTCCGATTGTTTCAGACCTCCCCACCCGACCACCAAAGATACCGTCATGCTGTGGTGGTCGGGTGGGACGGCGGGGCGGGCGGTCTGAACCCCAAATCACCCTTCCACAGGCGCGACGTCGACCGAACTCGTCATCGTCTGCCCCGCGCCGCCGTGGAACACACCGTCAAGCGGGGCAACATCGGCGTAATCGCGGCCCATCGCGGTAAAGATGTGGTCCGATCGCGCCAGCGTGTCGTTGGTGGGATCAAACCCGACCCAGCCCAGTTCCTCTCCACACCACAAGTTGGCCCAGGCATGGGTGGCATCGGCGCCGACCAGTCGCGGCCGGCCGGGCGGCGGGATCGTGCGCAGATAGCCGCTGACATAAGCAGCGGGAATGCCATGCGCGCGCGCCGCGACGATCATCACATGGGCAAAATCCTGGCACACCCCGTGCCGCGCCTGGAACGCCTCGTCGGGCAACGTGCGCGTGGTGGTGGCGGTGCCGTCATAGGTGAATTCGTCGTAGATCGCGCGCATCAGCGCACAGCCCGCCGCCAGCGCGCCCTGTTGGGTCGGGAAAAACTGCGCGGCCCATGCCCCGATCGCCGGCGTGCTGGGCGCCATCGGCGACGGATAGAGATAGCTGGCCGGCCCCATCGCGGTCAGGTCGCGGCTGCGCGCGGCGCGTTCGCGGACCTGGCCCACGGTCGGCCCGCCCATATCCGGATCGACGCGACAATTGGCGCCGTCCCCGACATACATCGCCGCGATCAGCGAGGGTTCCGACACTTCGACGCGAAACCGGCTCTCGATACGCAGCCGCGACAAGGGCCGGCGAATGGTCAACCGGCTGCGATTGACGATGAACGGCCCGGCCTCGTCCTGGATCGACCAGGGCACCGGATCGATCGTCAAATTGAACCGTTCGAGCGATTGCCCGGGCCATTCCGCCGGACGCAGGCGCAAATTGAACCGCGCCAACCGCACCGGGCTGGCATATTTGACCGTGGTCAGATTGCGGATTTCGTAAATCATCGCTGGATCATCACGCCAAAAGGCTGTCGCCGTCGGAATTGCGGCTTTTTTCGTATTGCAGGAAATAGCGCGCCGCGATCGTTTCCGACAGCGCCAGCAGGCGCCGCTCGGTGTCCTTCAGCAGAACTTCGTCGAAATCCTCGATCGTCACCGCGCGCAACGGTCCCTGCAGCGCGCGCGCTTCCAGCAGCGGGGCTTCGGGCATCATGTCTTCGGCAAGGCCGGGCAGCGCGGCAATGTGGTCGCAGATCGCGTTGATCTGAAACATCAGGCTGCGCGGATTGTCGGGATCGAGCAGCAGGATGTCGAGCACCGGATCGCGACGCGGCCCGGTCATGTAGCGTGCACGATACGTGATCTGGCTGTCCGACAGGTCGAGCAGCACGCCCAGTGCCTCTGCCTGGTCCGCCGTGCCGGGCGCGATCAGGCCCAGCATGTCGATCGCCGTGCAGATCCCCAGCGCGCGTTCGATCCGCCGCCCCAGGTCGATGAAGCGCCACGACGGCCCACGGTTGAAATTTTCCGCCAGCATGCCCGACAACGCGCTCATCCGCTCGATCAATTCGCGGGTCAGACGCAGCAGGGAACCGGGGCGATGCGATTCGAGCGCGGGCAACGGACGGCTGACAATGCGCCAGAAATCGGGCGTCAGCCGGTCGCGCAAGGTCATCCCGGCGGCGCGAAACCGCCCATAGATCGTACCGACACCGCCCGGCAGCCTGGTTTCCGACAGCGCCGCGCGCGCGACTTGCGCCACCGGCAACCGCGCCGTCGCCGGCTCGATCGCGCCCCAGTCGACCAGCAGATTGAGCAGCGCGGCAACGGTTTCGGGATTGCTGCCGGCGGCGGCATCGACTTCGATCATGCTGCCCAGCACCGCCCGGATCACCCGCAGCGTGATTTCCGCGCGTTCGCCATAGCGGGCAAACCAGAACAGGTTGTCCGCCGCCTGGCTGGCGAGGATGCCGCCGCCACGCCGCACTTTGGCTGTTTCGCCAATCGGCGTCGCCGCAAGCGTGGCCGGTGCGGCATCATCGACGATGCACACATCGGCCGACAAGTCGCCTTCGCCCATCCAACCGCCCTGCACTTCGTCGGATGACGACAACCGGGCAAAGCCGCCGGGCATCACTGTCCATTCGCCATCCGCGCCACGCGCGACGAACGCGCGCAAGGTAAACGGGCGCGGGACAAAGCGTTCATCGATCAGCGCCGGCGTCGTCGCCAGCGGCACGATTTCCTGTCCGCAATAATCGAGCGGACGCCGTTCCATCGCCGCCAGCAGATTGCCCCGGCTCACCCGTGACAGCGTGCCCCCCGCCAACCCGCGTCCAGCCGGCAGCCCTTCGACTTTGCGCCCGAAGGCAGAGACCACCATCAGTTCGTTCAGCCGTTCGCGCAGCACGGCGGCCTGTTCGGGCTCTCCGCTCCAACATGTCGCGACATCGGCCAGGATCGGCGCCTCGTCGCGCATGACTTCGCACAGGCGCGGCAGAAACGCGGCAAACGCCGCCGCTTCCAGCACTTCGGCGCCGGGCGCATTGATCCATTCGACGCCGCCGCGCAGCCATGCCTCGAAGCCGTCGGGCACGCCGATCTCACTGCGTGAATCGAACGCCAGCGGATCGACCGCATTGGTGTCGATCCACCGCCACAGCGCGTCGATCCGCTTTGGCCCGGCAATGGTGCGCACATAGAGGCGATCATCGCTGACCGTCAGATCGCGCCCTTCGACCAGCGGAAAGCCGAGGTAACGCGCCAGATGTGCCTGTTCGGGATAGCTCTGGTTCAGCCGGCCGGGCGTCAACAGCGCGATGCGCGGACTTTCGCGCGAACAGGCGCGCGCCATGCCGCTGCGCAATTCGGCAAAGAACTGGGCCAGCCGCCGCGCATGTATCGCGTTGAGCAGAGAGCCCGTGCTGCGCGACAACGCCAGCCGGTTTTCCAGCGCATAGCCGATGCCGTTGGCCAGCCGCAGCCTGTCACCCGCCACGCGCCATTGCCCGTTCGGCCCGCACACCAGGTCGACGGCATAGACCGACAGGAAGCGGCCCCCGGCGGTTTCGCGCGCCCGGATGACATTGCGCGCGAAAAACCGGCTGCCCGCGACGAGCGCGGCGGGCAAGTGCCCCTGCGCGATCAGCCGCTGTTCGCCATAAATATCGGCAGTGACAGACTCGATGAGTTCGGCACGCTGGATCAGCCCGCGTTCGATGTCCGCCCATTGCGCCGCACCGATCACCAGCGGCATCGGCGACAGCGGCCAGGGTCGTTCCTCGGCATCGCCGGTCATGCGAAAGCTGAGGCCGAGGTCCTGAATCTGCCGCGCGACCATTTCGGCGACAGGAATCCCCGCCTCGTCACGCAGCGCCGTCAGCCCGCCGGCCATCGTCTGCCACTTGGCCGCAACCGCCGGTGACGCCAGTCGATAGAGGTCAAGCGCGTCAGCACCGACCGGATAATCCTTCAGCCGCGCCCGGGCCGGTTGGGAGGAAGGCTGGCTGGCCAATTCAGACCCGGACGGGTCGGCGCAGATCGAGCGTCATCGGAAACTCCCCCGGCTGTTCGGACGGCGGTGCCGCCAACGGACCGGGAGTATGGCCGTGTGGCTGAAAACGGGCAAGCCGTCGCGCTTCGGCTTCGTACGCATTGATCGGCACCGTGTCATGATTGCGCCCGCCGGGATGCGCGACGTGATAGACGCACCCGCCCAGCGACCGCCCGTTCCAGGTGTCGATCACATCGAATGTCAACGGCGCATGCGGCGGCATTTGCGGATGGAGGCAATTGGCCGGCATCCACGCCTTGTAACGCACCCCGCCGACGCCTTCGCCGTGCACGCCGGTCGTGTGCATCGGCACGCGCCGGCCGTTGCAGGCGATCACGTGGCGACCGGCGACCAGGCCGGTGGCGCGCACCTGCAACCGCTCGGTCGAGGCATCGACATAGCGGACGGTCCCGCCGATCGCGCCGGTTTCGCCCAGCACGTTCCACGGTTCGAGCGCATGGCTGATTTCAAGCGTGACACCCCCGGCCTCGATCGTGCCATGCACCGGAAAGCGGAACTGGCGCTGCGCCTCGAACCACACCGGGTCGAAATCATACCCGGCCTGGCGCAGATCGTTCAGCACCCCGGTAAAATCGGCCCAGACCTCGTGCCCCAGCATGAAACGATCATGCAGTTGCGTGCCCCAGCGCACCAGCGGACCGTCGACCGGTTCGCGCCAGAACCACGCGGTCAGCGCGCGCAACAGCAGTTGCGCAGCCAGCGACATGCGCGGTTCCGGGGGCATTTCAAAGCCGCGAAATTCGACCAGCCCCAGCCGCCCGGTCGGACCATCGGGCGAAAACAGCTTGTCGATGCAGATTTCGGTGCGGTGCGTGTTGCCGGTGACATCGACCAGCAGATTGCGGAACAGGCGGTCGACCACCCACGCCGGCGGCTGCGGCGCGCCCGGATGCGGCACTTGCGCGAGCGCGATTTCCAGCTCGTACAACCCGTCGTGCCGCGCCTCGTCAATGCGCGGTGCCTGGCACGTCGGGCCGATGAACAGCCCGGAGAACAGATAGCTGAGCGAGGGATGCCGTTGCCAGTAGATAACGAACGATTTCAGCAGGTCGGGCCGGCGGATAAACGGCGAATCGAGCAGGCTGGGCCCGCCCAGCACGATATGGTTGCCCCCGCCGGTGCCGGTGGCGCGCCCATCGATCATGAACTTGTCGGCGGTCAGCCCGACCAGCGCGGCGCATTCGTACAGCACTTCGGTGATCGCGACCGATTCGCGCCAACTTGCCGACGGCTGGATATTGACCTCGATCACGCCGGGATCGGGGGTGATCTTCAGCACCATCAGGCGCGGGTCGGGCGGCGGCGGATAGCCCTCGATCCGCACCGGCAGACCGGTTTGTTCGGCAACGGTTTCGACACTGGCGACCAGATCGAGGTAATCTTCAAGCGTTTCGACCGGCGGGATGAACACGCACAGATGATCGCCGCGCGGTTCGACCGTGATCGCGGTGCGCACCGCACCCTCGATCATCGTCTGTTCGGCATAGCCCTGCGCGCTGGCGCCGGGGCCGTCGACCGCCACCGAACGCTGCAGCGGTTCACCCGATTCCCGCACATGGCCGGCGCGCTCTGCCACTTGCGCACGCACATCGGGCAGGTCCCCGCGCGGTTCGGCGGTGTCGCGCGGATGAATGTACGGATAGCTGGCGGGCGCAACATAAGGCAGCGACCCCAGCGGCAGGCGATAGCCGAGCGCCGCATCGCCGGGCATCGCAAACAGCACCCCGCGCCGCACTTTCCAGCGTTCCGACCGCCATCTGCGCAACGGATGCCGCGCCGCCGCCTGCCACCAGGCCTGGATCGGCAGGACATAGCCGACCGGCCGGGTCAGCCCGCGCTGAAACGTCCGCATCATCCGCGCGCGTTCCTCGGCATCGTCGATCTTTGGGTCAGTGGGCGTGGTGTTGCCGGGCAACTGCGCCTCGCGCACGATCCATTCGACCGCATCTTCAAACACCGGCTGCGTAAATCCGTCGTCGACCCCCAGCGTCAGCGCGGTTTCGCGCAGGAACCGTTCAGCGTCGGCGTCATCGATCTGCGCCCCTTGCGCCACCTCGGGCAACGCGCTGCGCGCGATCAGGCGGGCATCGTTCCACACCGGCACGCCGTCCTTGCGCCAGTACAGCGAATAGCCCCAGCGCGGCAGGCTTTCGCCCGGATACCATTTGCCCTGCCCGTGGTGGAGCAGCGATCCCGGCGCAAAACGGTCGCGCAACAGCCGGATCAGGTGATCGGCAAACACCGCCTTGGTCGGGCCGACCGCCCCGGCATTCCATTCGTCCGCCTCGAAATCGCCATCGCGCACAAACGTCGGTTCACCGCCGATCGTCAGCCGCACGTCGCCGGCGGCGAGATCCTCGTCGACTTTGTCGCCCAGTGTCATCAGCGCCTGCCACCGCGCGTCGGTGAACGGCTTGGTAATGCGCACCGCCTCGGCAATGCGCGACACGGTCATTTCGAAATGGAAATCGCCGTCGACCTGTTCCAGCACCGCACCCTCGATCGGCGCCGCCGAACGATAATGCGGCGTCGCGCACAGCGGGATATGCCCCTCGCCCGCAAACAGCCCCCACGTCGCATCAAGCCCCAGCCAGCCGGCACCGGGCAGATAGACTTCGGCCCAGGCATGCAGATCGCAGACATCCTGCGCCACGCCGCGCGGCCCGTCGACCGCCGCCACATCGGGCGTCAACTGGATCGAATAGCCCGACACGAACCGCGCCGCAAAGCCCAGCCGGCGCAGCAGTTGCACCAGCAGCCAGGCCGAATCGCGGCACGACCCGCTGCCGATTTCCAGCGTTTCTTCGGGGGTTTGCACCCCGGCCTCCAGCCGGATGACATAGTCGACAGTCTGATTGACCGCCTGGTTGGTGGCGACCAGCAAGTCGATCGTGCGGCCGTCATAGTCGCGAAACCGGTCGACCAGCGCGTCAAACCGCGGCCCTTGCGCCTCGATCTCGAAACAGGCGGCCAGATCGTTGGCCAGCCGGTCGTCATAGGCGAACGGATAGGTTTCCGCGTATTCCTCGACAAAGAAATCGAACGGATTGTACACCGCCAGTTCGGCCAGCAGATCGACCTCGATCGAAAAATGATCGACAGGATCGGGAAACACCACCCGCGCCTGCCAATTGCCGAACGGGTCCTGCTGCCAGTTGATGAAGTGATTGGCCGGGCTGATTTTCAGCGCATAATTGGGCACCGCCGTCCGACTGTGCGGCGCCGGCCGCAACCGGATGACTTGCGGACCGAGCCGCACGGGCCGGGCATATGTATAACGGGTGAGGTGGTGAAGTCCGGCCTTGATCATACCTGCGGACCTTGCGCGATTTGCCGGGGCGCCGCAACGTCCAATGGTGCGGCCGCGATCGCCCTAGTTGGCTCAGACCCGCAAAGTCATGGACGCGATGATTGCCCGGATCACCGCGAAGGGCCCCATTTCGGATATGATGAGATATGCGAGGGCGAAGGTCTGCATTGTCTTGGTTCTCGCGGCCGCAGGGATCTGGCCCCTGGATCGTTCGGCCATCCTGCGGGGGTCGGCCTGTGCAGGATAATGGAAATGGCCCGGAATACACGCAAAATCTCGCATTGTGTCACGCCGGGCGCGTCGCGTGCTTCGCCCATGATTGTCACGCGGCCCGGCCAGCCGGTTCCCGCGCTCCGCCCCTCATCGCCATATATCGGCACGCACTGTCGGACATCGCGCGGGCAAGATCGGCTCAAACTGACGCCGAAAAAGCGCGGTGGGACACGGCCCGGATCAGCCAAGAATGACGCACTGCACAGCGGCCTGAGGTGCGACACTTTCGAACTTTCACTTGCTTGCCTTCGCTCAACTCACAAACGCTCTCAAGGCATCACGTGACATCGAAGCTGGTAAATAGGACATAAAAACAAGCGTTGGACCGAG